>OLOI01000009.1_pt1 | contig 218769 bp, 195 predicted proteins | sample 1672131 | NCBI WGS metagenome assembly OLOI01 (sample SAMEA3136651, study PRJEB25190) | human gut metagenome
GCCCAGAACCGGAATCGAACCAGTGACACGAGGATTTTCAGTCCTCTGCTCTACCGACTGAGCTATCTGGGCTTACCGTCGCTCGTTTACACCAGCGACGCTATTAATAATACCTTATAGTGAAAGATTTGTCAACAGTTTTTTTTAAGTTTTTTATATTTTCAATAGTTCCATCAATTCATCCTTTGTCAACGCAGACAGACCGCCCATCTCACCGCTGAGGATCTCATCTGCCAGATGCTTCTTCACTTCCTGCATTTCAAGGATTTTCTCCTCAATAGAATTTTTGGCAATTAATTTATACACAGTAACAATATTCTTCTGCCCTATTCGGTGTGCCCTGTCTGTTGCCTGATTCTGCACCGCCAGATTCCACCATGGATCATAATGAATGACCACATCCGCCCCGGTCAGATTCAGTCCGGTTCCGCCTGCCTTCAGTGAAATCAAAAATACAGGCACGGTTCCCTCATTAAAATCACGTACCAGCTCAATTCGTTTCTCCTTGGCTGTCTCGCCGGTGATCTTATACCATTCAATATGGGCCGCTTTCAAATCCTGTTCCAGCAATTCCAGCATCGATGTAAACTGTGAAAAAATCAGCATACGATGGCCGCCTTCAATAGCCTGGCTAATCAGTTCCATACAAGCTTCACGTTTGGCTGAACCGCCGTCATACGCCTCATAAAGCAGTGACGGATCACAGCACACCTGTCTGAGTCTCGTCAGCTCAGCAAGAATCTTCAGTTTATTCTGAACAAATTCCGCATCCGCCTGTTCCTCCAGCATAGCCTGCATATGAACAACCTGTCCGTCATATAACTTCTGCTGTTTTGTATCAAAAGCCGCATAACATACTTTTTCCAGTTTGTCCGGCAGATCTTTCAGCACATCTTTCTTCAGACGTCGCATAATAAAGGGTGCTGTCATCCTTCTGAGATTGTCCGAAACCTGCTTGTCCTGATTTTTGACGATCGGCATTTCAACATTCTTTTTGAAATCTTCATATGTATACAGGAATCCCGGCATCAGATAATCAAAAATACTCCACAGTTCACTTAAACGGTTCTCAATCGGCGTACCGGTCAGCGCATACCGAACCTGACTATGGATCAACTTCACCGCTTTTGCCGCAGCCGTTGTATGATTTTTAATGTACTGTGCCTCATCCAGTACCTGCCCCCGGAACTGACACCCTTCATATTCATGGATATCCCGTTTCAGCAGATCATAAGAAGTGATCAGAACATCCCACTCCTGATAACGGCTGATTTTCTCTTTTCGCTCTTTCTGTGTTCCAGTCAGCGTCTCAGCATTTAACGCAGGTGCAAAACGTGCCAGTTCTTCTTTCCAGTTATAAACAAGAGAAGCCGGACATACAACCAGAGAGGTGCCTTTTTGTCCCTCCCGTTTCCATGCCAGAAATACCGCAATCATCTGAAGTGTCTTGCCGAGACCCATATCATCTGCCAGAATGCCGCCGAAACCGCCACTTTCAACCGTACGCAGCCACTTATACCCCTCTGTCTGATATTGGCGCATCGTATCCTGAAGCGTTTCCGGTACTTCATAATCTGAATCCGTCACCGTCTTAAAATCTTTGACCAGCTTTCTGAAATGACTGTCTCTTTTCAGATAAATACCGCTGCTTTGCTCCAGCATTTTGTCCAGATACAGCGCCCGGTAAACCGGCAGCTGCATCTTTCCCTGCACAAATTCCTTTGGTGACAAATGCAATGCATCCATCATCTGTCCGAGGATTTCCACACTATCCTCTTCAATATTAACAAAATCACCGTTTTTCAGACGAAAATATTTTTTCTTTCTGCGATAGCTATTCAAAACCTCCAAAAGCTCTTCATTGGTCATGTCATCCAGCGTAATAGACAAATCCATCAATCCGCTTTCCATGGAAACACCCACAGATACCTTCGGCATCCGTCGAATACTGAGTCGTTTAAAACGATCTGTACTGTTGACTTCCCCCAAAGTCATCAATGCTTCAATTCCCTGATCCAGAACCTGATAAATCAGTGCTTCTTCCCGTCCGCAATGAAAGACCGATCCGCTCTCATCTACTTCAGGGAAATACTGCATCACCTGATCTATAATCTCATGTTCCTTAAAAAGATCACGAAAATCCTCTGCCGAACCCCCACGACATGTCACATCTACAGTGTTCTCACCATAAACAGCCTTAATCTCGCAGGTCAGATTTTCTTCTTCCGCATCCAGATAAAAGGCAAACTTTGCTTCCGGCGGCAGATACTGCAGGATATCCCTGCTTTCAGCACCTTTTACGCTGCCATACTTCTTAAATTCAGGCAGAAACCGATAATAAAAATCCGCAAGATGCTTTCTGCCGATATTAAATTGAATTTTCCCGCTGTCATTCGACATATTATATAGAGGCAGCAGACCTTCTATAGCTTCCCGCTCTGTTCTGCACAGCACTATTTTTTCACGATGATCTTCAAGGAAATAAACAGCCTCTGTTCCCTCCATGACTTCGTTTATTTTGCATGAAACATGAATGCCGTCAAATTGATTTCCTGCATCCGCCAGCCGGCTCACTGTCATTGTCATTTTCGGCACGCCATCTGCACATTCAAGATAAACTTTCTTTCTGCCTTGTGACGTCCATTTGGAACATTCTGGCTTTCTGTCCCTGATCAAACTATAAATCTGGTCAAGATCGGTTCCAGACAAATCGATATTCCCTTTAATTTCTTCTTCCATCGAATAGTAACTGCGTGTCCGATTGCGGCGCATTCTCTGCTGCTGCTCTTTAATCTGTCTTTTAATAAAAGCATAATACTTCTCAGAAGTCTCTTCCAACCGGCAGCCGGCAAAACTGATCCTTGTTGTTTTACCGAATGTTACTGTATCTCCGCGCTCCATCTGCCCGACAAACTCCGTCAGATCTTTGATCACATACATTTTCCCTGTGCCAACCTTGAAAGATACCGCCAGACCACCTGACAGACACTCAAACCTTGGTTCCAGATAAAGCGTTTGCTTGTCAGAAACGAACGTATTTGAACTGTTTTTGACATATCTTTGCTGATAAACCCCCAGAATCTGCTTTCCTCGCAAATCTGTCGCATCCCCCGGTCTGTGTGCGATCAGATAATCTTCCATGAGATACATGAGCGCTGCCTCATGGACACAAACATTGCCATAACTATAGGCTCTATATCCCTCTCCGGGAGCCGTATAAGATCCTCTGCATCCTCTGACATAACACAGTGCCTGTTCAACACGGTCCTTAGAGCAAAGGACCTGAACCGCATAACCATCATTTCCTTTTGTAAGATATCTGCCCTCTGCATGCAGAATAAGCTTCGAATCACCGTACCAGCCCAAATACCCCATTTGAATATCATCAAGGACAATCTGCTTTTGCTCTGCCAGTCTTTTGGCCTTCTCCCATATACTCCTTGACAATTCCAGTTTTTGAGCAGCCATATTCAGATCAAAATAATTATATTCCGTATAGGCTGCCAACTTTTTGAAAATGACTTTATCTTCCTTATCCATTCTCTGCTGTGCCAGCTCTGATTCTGTCTGAACATCATTTTCCTTTTGATCTGCTTCCACCGCATACAAAAGCGCCGCCATATGTTTGCAATTCTGGCCATTATATGCATAAAGGCAGGAACACTCCATGTCTTCAATATCTCCGCCTTCTCCCATCTGGGCGATGACATTGTAGCTCCTGCTGCCTTTAACAGCCGCAAACCATTCGTGATCACGATGTGTCAGCCCCTTGACTCTTCCCTCATGGTAATACTGTCTTCCCCTTAAAAGAATGGTGCTGTTAAAATACTTTTTCCAGTCCGTCATTTTTATGCTTTCTTCCACCTCTTATTATCTCTTACCTTAACCAACTGTCAGCTTCTACCAGGCTGCTACAGCGCCGCCGGCTCTTGGTTCTGTTGCCCCGGTCAGTATGCCATTCTCATCTCTGAAGATCAACTGTCCCCGGCCAAAATCCATGCTGTCTGTGGCCACCGTCACATGATGTCCTCTGGCTTTTAATCGACCTGCCATATCCATCGGAAATCCCTGTTCAATCTCAATATTCATATCACCTGTCCACTGCCATCTCGGGGCATCCAGTGCCTCCTGGGGATTCATATGAAAATCTATGAGATTCATCATCACCTGTACATGCCCCTGAGGCTGCATAAAACCACCCATGACACCAAAAGGGCCGATGGCTTTGCCATTTCTGGTCAGAAATCCCGGGATAATGGTATGATAGGTTTTCTTATGCGGACCGACACAATTGGCGCTTTCCGGGTCCATATAAAAATTGAATCCTCTATTCTGAAGTGCAATGCCTGTTTTCGGCACTACAATCCCTGAACCGAAATTGCAGTAATTAGACTGAATAAAACTGACCATATTGCCTGCGCCGTCCGCTGTACACAGATAAATCGTACCGCCGCTGGCAGGATTCCCGTACTGCGGTTTGGCTGCACGCTGACCAATATTGGCCGCACGGTAAGCAGCATAGACTTTCGACAGCATTTGCTCCGTCGTTACTTTCATATTTCGGGGATCTGCAATATACTGCTGCCCATCCGAATAGGCCAGTTTCATGGCCTCCAATTGCCTGTGAACCACTTCTTCACTGTCATGGCCGGCCGCAAACTGCATACATTCCATGATATTCAAAGCCATCAGTGCAACAATGCCGTGACCGTTCGGCGGTATTTCCCACACATCATAACCTCTGTAGGAAGTGCTCACTGGCTGTACCCATTCGGCCTCATAGGCTGCCAGATCCCCTTTTCTCAAATAACCGCCGGTTGTCCTTGAATAGCTGTCTATTTCATCCGCCAGGCGGCCTCTGTACAGGCTCTCGCAATCCGTTGCCGCCAATTCCCTGAATGTCTCCGCATGGGCTTTGGATGACCAGATCTCTCCGGCCCGGGGTGTATGACCATCCGGGGCAAAGACTTTCCTCCATTCCTCAAACAATTCAGGTGAAAGGCTTTCTTCATAATCATCCCATGCCTGACGCCACATTTTGGAGATCACCGGCGTCACCACATAGCCCTCCTCCGCATAGCGAATCGCCGGTTCAAAGATCTTCTCCCAGGATAATGTTCCGAACCGGTCATGCAGTTTCTTCCATCCGGAAACAGCTCCCGGGACTGTCACAGGTTCCCAGCCGAACTTCGGCATCTGTTCATAGCCTTTATCCATCAACGCCTCTCTCGTCAGCAAAGCCGGCGAAAAACCGCTGGCATTAAGTCCATAAAGCTTCCCGTCCATCCAGACCTGTGCAAAAGCATCACTGCCGAAGCCATTGGATGTAGGCTCCAGCACGATCATGCAGGCTGCCGTGGCCAACGCCGCATCCACCGCATTGCCTCCGGCCTTGATAATATCCAGTCCGGCCTGAGCCGCCAGCGACTGAGATGTACAGACCATGCCCTTTCGCCCGTAGACTACCTCCCGCCTGGATGGGTACTTATAATTCAAAACATCATAACAGAAATTCACGAAAATCCATCCTTTCGTTTCACGGTAATGGCACCTTCTCAGTCTTTTAAAGCCATCAAAAATGCTTTATATTCTGCAATTACCTGTGAATCAAACTAACACAATTATCAAGCTATGCCCAAAATTCCTCTGCATATAGTCCCATTATACCGTCCATATACTGTTCTGACAACAAATGAATTCGTAAAAAAAAGAACACCGTACATGCAATCAATACACTATCATGTACCGATATCAATGTAAGCGATGTTCTTAAAGTTTTCGTAACTGTTCAGAGCCAACCTCCAAAAGGCTACGCATTTTATACCTGTTTTTTGAAATTTTGCCTGGCTCTGAACAGTTACAAATTTTCTATATAATATCCAGCACTGACTTCATCAGTAATCTTGTATATGGATGTTCTGCTTTCTCATACATTTCCCTGCCTCCCGGCAATTCTTCCACTAACTGTCCATCATGCAGGACACAGACCCGATCACAGATACCGCCTACCAGTGCAAGATCATGGGAAATAAAAAGCATTGCCATCCCCATCTCTTTTTTCAGTGAAAATAAAAGCTGCATAATTTGTGCCTGAATCGACACATCCAATGCACTTGTCACTTCATCGCAAATAAGTAGCCTCGGTGATCGAATAATCGCACGCCCAATAGCTGCCCTCTGGCACTCTCCACCACTCAGCTCTCTGCATTTCTTTTGATAGTAAGATGCGGATAGTCCCACAAGATGCATGGTCTCCAACACCTTCTCTTTTAACTTTTTCTGATCTGAAGCTAATCCTCGACTGTAATATCGAATACCTTCTGCAATACCTTCTCCTACACACATATTAGGCGGGAAAGACTGCCAGGGATTCTGAAATACCACCTGTATATCCCTATACAAATCATGCCGTTCCTTTTTTGACATGTCTGCTAATTCTTTTTCATTAGACATCAAATGGATACTTCCTTCATACCCTGTCAGAAAATTTCCTATCAATGAGCCAATTGTACTTTTACCACTGCCGCTCTCTCCAATCAGGCCAAGGCACTCCCCTTCATCAATATCAAAAGAAATATTCGATACAGCCTTTTTCTGTCCACAATTTTCTCTATAACTATAACTGAGATTTCTAATTTCTGCTATTTTCATATCTCCTATGCCCTTTACGCCATCAATGCCCAATGTGTCTCAGAATACCAGACTTTGTTCTTCCAGCCTTTCATCTGCGGTGTTTCCTGATATTGCGGAAGAATGCCATTCATGGTCGGAATCGCACGAATCAATTCTCTGGTATATGGATGCTGTGGATTTTTCAACAATTCTGTCTTTTTGCCCCATTCTACCAGGTGGCCATGATGCATCACGCCGACTTTATCCGCCATATATGCGACAACTCCCATATTATGCGTCACCATCAGCATTGTCATATGCAATTTTTGACGCATATCCAATATCATATCCAATGTTTGCTTCTGTACAACCACATCTAAGGCACTCGTAGGCTCATCAGCCAGCAAAAACGCCGGTTCATTAACAACAGCCAACGCAATAGCCACCCGCTGCGCCATGCCGCCGCTTAATTCAAAAGGATATTTTGAAAGAATGGTTTCCGGCTCCCTGAATCCAAGCATTCCAAGTAGGCTTTTTGCTGTCTGCTCTGCCTCCTGCACATTGACTTTCCTATGTACATTCATAGCCTCGTAAAACTGACGATGAATGGTCTGAGTGGGATCAAAAGAACTCTCCGGCTGCTGAAAAACCATAGCAATACGGGAGCCTCTCAGCTCCCGGTATTGTTTTTTGTTCAGTTGACACAAATTAACCCCCTGAAAAACAATATTTCCTTTAGTAATATGTCCTTCTTCACCCAAAAGGCCCATGATACTGCGCACCAGAGTACTTTTCCCACTGCCGCTCTCTCCCACAATCATCACAATTTCTTCCTGAGCAACCTGAAGATCGACATCATGCAGTATTTCTTTTTCTCCGTAATTCACATAAAGCTGTTCAACTGAAAGCATATGTTTTACTCCGCAATATCCAATGTATTCGTAATCAGATAATACTCAGATGGATTCACATCCACACCCGTTACTTTATTGTTATAAACAATAAGCAGCTGCTGGCTGGCAATAAAAGCATCCGGGCAATCATCTACAACCTTCTGAGTCAGATCTTTGACGATTGCATCTCTTTCAGATGTATCAAAGGTAGTTTCCAGTTTCTGTGCATCTGCATCTACATCTGAATTACTGTAATGGCCATAATTATCAGTGCCATCTGATACAAACAACATATTGATCAGATACTGAGCATTACCTGTTGGTGCAAGGGCATAACTCAAAGCTGCAATATCAAAGTTTCCAGCCTGAAGTACATCATCCAGTACATCATAAGTCTCAATACTTAACTTAATTCCAATTGCTTCCAGCTCCGGCTGCAGCATATCTGTCATTTGCAGTAAACCTGTGTTGTAGCTGTATGTAACCAGTTTTAATTCCAGAGGTTTTTCTGGTGTGTAACCTGCAGCTTCTACCAGTGCTTTGGCTGCTTCTGTATCGTACTTATCAACAGAAAGATTAATGCCATCCGTACCGCCATAACTCAATGTATCCGGATAAATGCCATAGGATGGTTTTGCATATCCTGCAAATACAACATCTGCATAGCCCTCACGATCAATACACATACTGATGGCTTTACGAATATTCACATCCTTCAATGCTTCTGATTCAAGATTGAACTGAAGGAACTGGGATCTTGTTGATGTTGCTGCACCAATTGTATAGGTATCTGTATCAGAGAAAAGTGAAGCACTTGCTGCCGGCAGCTGTGCAATCATATCAATTTCTCCATTCTGAAGTGCCATATTTAACGCATCTACATCATCCATAATTTTCAGTTCAATATGATCAATTGCCGGTTCTCCGCCCCAGTAATTGCTGTTTTTGTCCATCTTTACTTCTGTCATAGCTGTGAAAGCAGTCGCCACGTAAGGTCCTGTACATGATGCCCCAAGTTCAGGATCAATCTCACTTTCCGCGTCATAAACACCAAACATCGGATCACAAAGATCATTCAAAATTGTAGGATTCGCTTCTGGTGTATGAATCGTCAATATCTGGCCGTCAGCCTCCATGGAATCAATTTTCAGTGTACTGGCCGCCCGGGTATTATTATTATAAGTCCTTTCAAAACACTTCTTTACAGCTTCTGCAGCAACGGCATTACCATTGGAAAATGTGATGCCATCCTTCAATGTGAATACCCATGTTGTATCATCCGTATTCTCATAGCTGTCAACCAGCCATGGCTGAGGTGCCAGATTATCATCTAATCTGAACAAGTTCTCACTAATACCATAAATGGACATAATCCATCCATCCCAGTTGTTCGCAGGATCCAGACTCTCTGCGCCGAAAAATCCTGTTGTTGCACCGGCTTTCAGTGTTTTCTCACCATCACCTTCAGAAACAGCACTCTCAGCTACTGTTTTTGACGCACTTGTCTCCACCGCCTTTGTTTCACTGTTCCCACCATTACTGCCGCAGGCCACAAGGCTAAACACCATTGCTGCTGTCACAGCAATCGTTAATAATTTCTTTTTCATTTGATTACTCCTTGTTCTTTTTTATATAAATTTAAAATGTTACCCTTTTATTACCCTTCATCAATCACATCACGAAGTGCATCTCCCAATAAATTGAATATAACAACTGTAACCAACAGCGCCAGCCCCGGAAATACAATACACCATGGCGCCTGTTGGATAAATGTTTTCGCCTCGCTCATGGTGGCTCCCCACTCCGCTGTTGGTCTGGACGGCCCCAGCCCAAGAAACGATAAACCGGCCATACTCAGTATAAAACTGCTGACATCCAGAGCAGCCGTCACAATAAGCGGTGAAACCATATTCGGCAGTATATATTTAAAAATAATTGCCGTCGGTCCTGCACCGCATATTTTTGCTGCCCTTATATACTCAGAATCTCTGATTGACAAAACCAGGCTTCGGGACAGTTTTGCATAAGTGATCCAATAAACAGCTCCCAGCGCCAGCACACTGTTTTTTAAGCCTGTTCCCAGCATTCCGGCTACTGCAACTGCCAGAATAAAATTCGGAAAAGTCTGAAAAACCAATGTAATCTTCATTAATATCCGATCCACAATACCACCGGCATATGCTGCTGTAACACCAACTGCCGTTCCGATAATAAATACAGCAAGAACGGCAAGAACAGCCGCATAAAGGGATGTCGCTGCGCCATAAAGAATTCTGCAGGCAACACACCTTCCCAGATTATCTGTCCCAAAGATATACTCTCTGCAGGGTGCCTGAAAAGCCTGACGCACATTGGTACGAAATGGTTCATGAATCAAATGCCCCCGCACGATCCATGCGCCCAGCAAAAGGCCTGCACAAAGTACCATCAGAATTATCAGTCTGAACTTGATCATTTTTTTCTTTTTCATTTCTGTCTCCTCCTGCCTGTCCTTGGATCCAGCAAAGGATACAGAAATTCAATCAGATAATTGATACTCAGATAAATAACTGCCATCCAGACAACATAACTCTGTATCACCGGATAGTCTCTGGCTGTAATCGCATCTACTGCCAATTTGCCGACTCCCGGCCATGAAAAAATACTCTCCACAATTGTTGTACCACCAAGCATACTGCCAAAAGATATCCCGATCAAAGTCACTAATGGGCCTCTGCAATTACGCAGTACGTGTCCAAATAAAATCTGCCGTTCAGACATACCTCTTGCCCTGAGCCCATCTATATAGGATCCCTGCATTTCTTTTCTGATAATGGCTCGCACCTGACGTATATACCAGGCTGACAAGGTCAATGCCAACGTCAAAACCGGCATAACAAGTCCTTTCAGACTAAGACTTCCGATCACCGGAAATAATTTTATCTTTAAAGACAAAAAATACATCAGTAAAAGTGCCAGAAAAAAAGACGGAAGCGAAGCAAATAGATAAGTCACCATCTGGATCAGGCGATCTGCTTTGCCGCCTGCATACCACGCACACCAAGTACCTAAAGGAATAGAAAGCAGCATTGTAACCCCAAGTGCTGTCACTGTCAGAATAAGTGTTCCCGGAATCTTTGCTGTCATTTCACTTAATACCGGCCGATTGGACTTATAAGAAGTGCCCATATCACCCTTGCATAAGTCCATCAGCCAATCACCATACTGAACAATCATCGGTCGGTCAAGTCCCAGCTCATGCCGGGTGGACTGCAGCGCTTCCTCACTGGCTTTTACCCCCTGATTATTCAATAGTATCTGTGCCGGATCTCCCGGAGACAGATAAGACAGGAGAAACGATAAAAATGTAATGCCTATGATCAACAGACAAAAGCCTCCCGCCTTTTTTATCAAAAATTTCATAAATTTGCCAAAACCTTTCTCCTCTATCTATACCATCGCAGCCTGAAGTCTCAGCCGCTCTGTCTGCTGTACCGGTGCTTTAGTACACGCAACCATAAACATCGGTGTAGAACCATTATTCACTTTTTCAGCCTCACACCAGACACGCTGCCACACCTTTTCATCCAGCTGTATCTGTATACCATTTAATTGTTTAAGAATCTGACGATCCCATTCCGGACGCTGAATGTGACTAAGCGGCACCTGACGTGCAATTGCCTCCATTGCTTCAATGTCCGTACACGTATAGTCATCATGCATTCCAAGACTGCTGACCTTATTGCGATCCGCCTCATATGCAGCTCTTTTCTCTTCATCAAATAAATGATGATACCAATTGGCATCAAAATTCAAAAGAACGCCGCCAGGCTTCAAAACACGCATCCATTCATAGTATGCCCTATCCGGATGTTCCAGATTCCATGTTACATTTCGACTGACAATCATATCAAATGTATTATCAGCAAACCGAAGCGCCTGTGCATCCATCTGATACCATTCGATTTTATCTGCCAGGATACCGGCATTATTCTTTGCTTTTTTCAGCATTTCTTCTGTATAATCAATAGCTGTCACCTGATAGCCGGCTCTTGATAAGATAATTGAAAAAAAACCCGGTCCTGTTCCTATATCCAGAATTCTTATCCTTTTTCTTTCCACTTTTGGCATATGTTCTTCAATGACCGACAACCAGACCGGCCATTTTTCACCTGCCAGTTCTTCAAGATTCACCTGTGAATAGCCTTCTGCACGATTTGTCCAATACTTTTCAATATTCTTTAATAATTCATCCTTCTTCATCGACTTCCCCTTCAATTACGCCTCTACATAAAACTAAAGTATCTGTTCAGAGCTAACCTCCAAAATGCTACGCATTTTATACCTGCTTTTTGAAATTTTGCTTGGCTCTGAACAGTTACAAATTAAATAATGTTGTATTTACAAACGTAAAAAGCTCCTGTCCAAAAGGACAGGAGCTTCATACTCCACTATCATACACTGCCTGTGCATATATCTGTTAAAATAAATATACTGGTAACTGTTCAAAGCTAACCTCCAAAATGCTACGCATTTCGTCGGTGTGGCGTATCCGCCAAATAATTATTCGTATGCGTACTTCATATACGCTAGTTCATATAAATATTTTACTGGAAATCACATGCTGTGTCAATACATTTATATCTTCTGGCTATACATCAAATGCATAAATCTATGCTATTTCGCTGTTTCTTCAGTCTGCTGAGTCTCTGTCCCGGATTCCAGAACCGTCTCCAATGCCTCCGCAGGCTCCTCGCCTTTAACCGACACCTCAATCTCAATAGAATCCAACATCTCTGACAGTTTCTTGCTGGCACTCTCAGCGACAACTTCTTTACTGCTTTCAGCTGTTGTCTCTGTACCTTTGACTGTTTCTTCCGTCTCCCGAACGCTCTCAGTCTCTGCAGTATCTTCACTCTCTCCGGTCGCTTCTGTCTCTCTGAAATTCTTGTTCTCTTCAAACCACTGGACTTCAAAGAGCAATGCATCACCATTGGTCAGTTCCACCAGATACTGATTATGATACTTAAGGTTCTTGCCGCCATCCACTTCTTCTGTTGTCGGCTGGCAAACTGCGCTGTAAGCCTTGACTCCGATAGTTGTCTGCTGTGCAGAATTGTTGAAAATCTGATCCATCACCGTCTGGATGTCTTCATTCTTGATCTTCATGGCCGCGAAGAAAACCGGCTTTGAAGAAAATGTCTGTCCTCTCAGACCGATTTCATCATAATCTCCTGTGCGATTATATTCAAATACAGTGTCATCATAAATCACACTATAACCCAGGCTGCTCTCAAACACTTTCTTGTTCTGTGTACTGCCTTCTGTGACTTTATCTGATTCCACACTTTCACGCACAGTTTCCGGATTTGTCTCCGTCTCCTGTACAGTCTCTGTCAATTCCTCTGAATCGGATGATGTCTGCGTATCTGCATTGCCGGTATATATCTTCTCACACCCTGTCAAAGCCAAGAGCATTACCAGCAGCATAAATAACATGATTCTGGTATGTCTTCTCATATACTCCTCCTAATATATCTTACAGACAAATGGAAAAGCCAACCATCTGTCCTGTCTGTGTATCGAATATACAGCAGATTCCCGAAAACGTCAAGTCTTTAACAGGAATACGGGCATTATTTTAGAAGAAGTTTATACTTTGCCCTGTATCTAATAGTCACTGACGCTCTCTGACTCTGTCGTATCTGAGGATTCATCCTGCATGGAAAGCTTCACTCTGAGAATTCGGTAAATAGATTCATCCAGGCGATCCTCTGTGATATCTCCTTTCTTAACTGCCTTGAGTACGCCTTCGTAGGCTGCCTCCAAATCATCCGGTTCAAGCAGAAGATCAGCCCCGGCCTGAATAGCCTTCACCGCTGCATCCGCTGCACCGTAGTTCTTCACAATGGTCTTGTCGTTCAGATAATCTGTCATAACAATTCCCTTAAATCCAAGATCCTTGCGAAGGACCTCGCTGATCATCTTCTCAGACAACGAAGCCGGTGTGTCATCACCTGTCACATTCGGCACAGAAATATGTCCCACCATAACAAAATCCATTCCCTGTGCAATGGCATTGCTGTACGGCAGGAATTCCTTCTTCTTCAGCTCATCCAGTGAACTGTTGATCACCGGAAAACCGGACATGTTCGAAGATGCTGCACCGTATCCTGGGAAATACTTCATAGCCGCATTCACATCTTCCTCTTGGATACCTCTTATAACCTCCAGTGCCATATCGGAAACCGTCTGGGCATCAGTGCCAAATGTACGATTGCCGATGCCGGTACTGTTGCCGGATAAAACATCCGCAACCGGTGCCAGATCAAGATTCAATCCATATGCTGACATCAGACTGCCGATGGACTTGCCTGCTTCATAGGCATTGGTACTGTCATCCTTGCGTCCGATTTCAGACATGGACGGTGCACCGCTATGTACCGAATTTGCTGATGATGACGAATAGTCACTGCCGTCATCACTGTAGCTGTTCTCGTAGTATTCATCCAGATTGTCATTATTGCCGAGAACAGATGCGCTTCCGCCCTCTTCGGCTGCTGCCAGGAAAAGCGGAAGGCCGGATATCTCTTCACTGTAAGACTGCAGATTATCTGTCATCGTACCAAACTGGCTTGAAGAATCAATATTATCCTTCGCAAACACAATACCGCCCACTGGATAATCCTGTAAAGCCTGATAGGTCATATCGCCCGCATACTGTACAGAATCCACACCGGTCAAAGTCTCCGGAGAAACAACAAATAACTGTGCCACCTTCTGCTCCAGTGTCATCTTGTCAATGATATCCTTGATTGCTTCACTGTCACCGCCGGAATTACTCTTAAATGCCTGCCATGAATCACCGCCGTCTGCACTGTAGCTGATGGTCGTCTCATTGGTACCGAGATTCTCATTGACCACTGAACATACATAGACGATCTCATTCTCACTGATCATCTCCAAATGATTGCTGCCATTTAAGTCAAACCATACATCCGCGGTACATTTATTCCATGTCTCACAGCCATCTTCTGTTTTATAGGCTTCATAGAATGCACTGTCCGTGCCTTCTCCCAGAGACTTCAGCAGATATCCATGCACCTTATCATAAAAAATGACACTGATGTAGTTGTCACTGCCTTCTTCATAAAACGGATTGGTAAACTTGACCTTAAAATCTCTTCCTTCATAGGTAATAGTCTTCATCTGCTTATTCATACGAAGCAGCTCACCATCATACACCCAGTCCGCATCACTGTCTTTGGATGCCTCCGCTGCCTTTGTATCTTCTTTATCAGACAGACTCTCTTTCCGATCCGATAGTGTCGATTTCGCCGTACTGCTGTCAGACCCATGCCCCTTGATCATGAAGACGCCCAGTACAGCAATCAGAATAATCAAAATGGTTGTTGTCACTGCAACAAGCTTTTTCATTCTTTCTCCTCCTGTCATAATATACATAGAAAAATAATACCATAATCATTACAGGAAAAACAGCTGAATTTTACAAAAAAGTATAAAATTCAGCTGTTTTTGAATACGATTTAAAGAATAAGCAAAAGGACATAAACCACTGCGCTGGCAGAAATGGCAACTGTAAACAGACTGCCTCCCGCAAGTGCCGCAATCACACCGGCCACTACACCGGCTGCCGCTGCCGGGATACAGTCCACTGCAAAAAACACTGCCGGGAAAGTCATCGCTGCAAGTACCGCATATGGAATATAAGTCAGAAACGACCGTACAAAACGATTGGTAATCTTCTTCTTAAAAACGACCAGCGGCAGGACACGCACAAGATATGTCACCGCAAACATAATAAAAAGATAAATCCAGTAATTATGCTGCATGTTCGGCCTCCTCTTCTTCTGACACCGGATAAAGCAGCGCGCCTACCGCGGATGCTGCCACCGCACAGATAATAATTGAAAATCCGTCTGTAATGAATGAAAATACCGGCACAAAATGGATGATGCTGCTCAGCAGTACCGCCACACATACAACCACAAGAATCGAATGTTCCTTCCGCATAGCAGGAATAATAATCGCCAGGAACATGCCGTAGATCATAATGCCCAATGCGTTGCCGAGAGTTGTCGGCAAAATATTGCCGCAGATAGCCCCTACAAGGGTGCCGCCTGTCCATCCAATATACGGAAGAACGGCCAGACCAGTCATATACGCAGGTGTTACAGTCTTATTCCGGCTCATAGCCACCGCAAAAATCTCGTCCGTATTGCAGTGACCCAGGATCAGCTGCTGCCACCGTTTAAATGTCGGATCCAGCTTCTGTGACAAAGAAATACTCATCAGCGCATACCGCATATTAATGACCAGTTCCGTCACCATCATTTCAACATAGGACCCCGATGCCGCTATAATCCCGATCCCCGCAAACTGTCCGGATGATGTCAGGTTCGTCAGCGAGATCAACACGGCTTCCCACCAACTGATGCCCGAAGCAACCGCTGTCAGTCCAAATGAAAAAGAGACTGAGAAATAACCAATTGCAATCGCAATGCCATCTCTCAGTCCTCTCTTAAATGCCATCAAATTCATATCTGCAATCCTCTTTCCCAAAATTCCGTGATATCTTTACACCGTTTTGTAACAGAAAGCCCGGCCTGACAAAGTTAATAGAAATTAACTGTATTGAGGGAACGTCAGTCCGGGCGGTGAATAATTCATCACATATTATACTTATTTTAAACCATTTTCCAAAATTTGCATAATTCCCAAAAAATATAGCTTGCTATAGCCATCAGCTATAGCAAGCTCCTTTATTACGACAACATCATCTGCCGTTATTCGATCAGATATTTTTTTAAAAATTCGAGGTATTTACGGCCGATCTCGCTCCGGACCGAATCTTTCATTGCAATCGCCCCGATATGGATCGTCTCATCCAACGCCAACGGCTTACAGATCAGATCCCCGCCGCCCAATTCTTCAATATAAATACCTGCACTCGGTGTATAGCCGTTCAGGCCGAGAATCAGGTTAAAACATGTTGCCCTGTCCGTCACACGAATGGACTTCTTATGCTGAAATGTACTGAGGACCTCTTCCGCAAAATAAAAAGAATTGCTCTCGCCCTGTTCAAAATAAATATACGGATAAGGTTCCAGATCCTCCATCCGGATCAGATCCCGATCTGCCAGGGGATGTCTCGCTGAAATAAAAATGTAGGGCTTCGTTGTATACATCTCCGTAAAAGTCAGATTACACTCCTTCAAAGTCCGCATAATGACCTTCTTGTTGAAATCTGCCAGATACAGGATTCCCAACTCACTTCGACCATTTTTGACATCCTCTATAATGTCATATGTCTTCTTCTCCGAAAGTGCCAGATCATACTCATCCGGCCCATATTCCTGCACCAGATCAATAAATGCCCTGACCGCAAAGTTATAATGTTGGGCAGATATATGAAAATACTGCTTTTCCGGTTCCTTATTGAGGTACTTGTCCTCAAGCAGTACTACCTGTTCAATGACCTGCCTTGCATACCTGAGAAATTCTTCTCCTTTATTCGTCACACGGATGCCTTTATTATTGCGGATAAACAACTGAATTCCCAGATCATTCTCCAGATCATGCATGGCATTGGTCAGGCTGGGCTGTGAAATATACAGCACCTTTGCCGCCTCATTAATGCTCCCTTTCTCGGCAATGGCAATGACATATTTTAACTGCTGCAGTGTCATTTTATTTCCTCATCCGTCTCTTCAGCTTTACCATCCACATAATATTCAGATGCCTTTTTAGAAACATAAATGGTTGTAATGAGGTCTGTCACACCGCTGAAAAGGAATCCGATGCCCACAAGACGCATCAGCCATGCCACGGTTGAAAACGGATTCAGTATGACAATTAAACCGATAAAAATATTCACCGCTGCTGTCAGACCGATCCGCACCCATGTATCAAATCCCATTCGTTTCAGATCGAAAGCATGCTGCAGTTTCAGAATACCGCTGAGGACAACACCGATTCCCAGAACAACGGGCAAAACAGAAACTACAAGTTCCGATTTCACACAAATAAAAATACCGATGCAGACAATCACCAGTCCTTTGATCAGATCATTATTGCCCGCTGCCAGTTCCTTCCTTAGAAAATAACCGATCAGGAAAAACGCACCAATAATGATCACCAGAATACCGATCACATTGGCAATCGTGACCAGCGTCAGCTCCGGCATCAACAATAAAACAAGCCCGCAGATCAGCAGGGCCACTGCACCGCCAATCTCCTGTACTTTCCAATTCTTCAACATCTTTATCACTCCTAATATTTTGCTTTTATTCTTTGCGCGGATATTCCTGCTGATAATCATCAAACATCTTTGATTTGCTTCGAAGCTCCAGGCCTCTGATGATCAGCTGTCTGATCAGATCATAAATAACCGCAAAAACAGGTACGCCAATGATCATGCCGACAAAACCGAATAAGCCGCCGAAAAGCAGAATGGAGAAAAGTACCCAGATACCGGATAATCCCGTACTGCTTCCAAGAATCTTCGGCCCGATGATATTGCCGTCCACCTGCTGTAAAATCACAATAAAAATAACAAACATCAGACAGGACATTGGACTGACCGTCAGCAAAATGATCGCCGATGGAATAGCGCCGATGTATGGTCCGAAAAATGGAATGATATTCGTCACACCGACAATGACACTGATGAGGATCGCATAAGGCAGCCCCATGATCATCATTCCAATATAACAAATACCGCCGATAATAGCTGAATCCAACAGCTTACCGCCAATAAATCCCGAAAAGACTCTGTCCGCAAAACGTATCTCTTCAATAATCTTATCCGCCCAACGCTCCTTAAACAGACTGTACAACAACAGTTTGCCCTGTTTTTTGAATTTTCTGCGTCCATACAAAAGATAAATAGCCACCACCAGACCAATGAACAGATCCATAAAAATTCCTGCCATATTGATCATACTGTCAGATAAACCGGTGAGGATCATATTCATATACGGAAGAATACTCTCCTTTAACCATCCTGAAAGGGACTCTGTGCCTGCATCTGACAACTGCATAATATAATTCTGGATCACTTCATTGCCTTCAAACAGATGATCCACCATATGACTGATACTCTCGATCATCTCCGGCAATGACCGTGCAATCCTCGCCACACTCAGTGCCAACTGCGGAAGCAGCATAGCCAGGACTGCATAGATGACCACCAGACCTGTCACAATACTTCCGATCACACTCACTGTACCGATCAGCTTCTGCCGCTTCGGATGCCAGTGTTTGTTCAAAAAACGCTCGTAGGTATTACACAACGGCTTCAGAACATAGGCAATGCCTGCACCATATATAAACGGCATCAGTATATTCAATATCTTGCCAATCAGACTTTGCAGCGCATCCATTCTGAATAATATAAAGAAGAACAGAATACTCAATGCCGCTGTACAGAATACGGCCAGTATCATTGCCAGATATTTTTTAAATTCTTCTTTCAACAAATTACCTCTTCTTTCTTATAAATGCATCCATTGGATCTGACGGATCTCCACACCGCTGGATCTCGCATAAAGCAGCGCATCCTTCGTACCGCTTGGTCCTTTGCTGTCATCGTCATAGACAATGATCATCCGCTCACTGGCATCCACCATATAGCAGTCCCGCAAAATATAATCCGCTGCCTCATCCGCACCATCTGATACAACCGTCACACGATCCGCGGCTTCCTCAATGGCCCGAAGTCTCCGACCATAATCATTCTGCAAATGTTTGTTATAATCCGCAAAGGGCTTCGCAAGCTCCAAGTTAATCTCCGGATTCGTTTTCTTTTTCTCCAATACAATCTCAGCGGCCCATGTGTCAACACCGTCAGCGCCGCCGACAATAAAATAAAAGAATCCGTCCGCTACAGCCTTGTTGATTTCAGCTTCCAGGGCCGCTTTCAAATGTATACAGGCCGGATCAGACTCATTCTCTTTCCATGGAAAATAAAAAGGCCTGTGACCCGAAAAAGCACATCTTTTTGACATAACTAAAACCTCTCTTCATTGGTTCAGTATATATTACCCGAAGCAAATGCGCAATACTAAAAAGTGAAAACTGTTCACCGCCACCCCTGGAAACGCAAAAAAAGAGCCATCCGACGTTATATATAATCATCAGATGACCCTTCACTGGTGTTCTTCTGTACAGTACATTGGACTATACTCCTTTCTTCAGTTTCGGTTTAAAAAATTAAAATAAACTTTCTGGTGGTCCGTACCTCCTTCTTCACTTTTAGACACTTAGTATAAAGCTACTTAGAATTTTGGAATCAGTCCTTTCTACTCTCGTGAGTTATTTGTTAATTTCTTCTGTTGTTTTCTTTTTATGCTTTAATTATAGCATCATTTTTGCATTTGTCAATATATTTTGTGTAAATATTTTAATTTTCTGATTTTTTCAGTACCACCATGCTGATACCAAAAGGCACTTATTCAGACACCGGCAGCAAAATCTTCCAGCATCCGAGTAAGCGCCTTTATTCTAAAATCTTCTCCAACGTTCTTCTCTGTATTTGCCCTGCTCTTCTACCTGTCGCAGATACGCCATCATAGACGGAATATCCTCATTCAATGTTCCTTTCAGGATAACATAATTCGATGCATGATTGGACCTGAAAACCGTACCCTCGGAATCCACATTCTGAAGAAACAATTTCATCTCTTCCACCACATCCTCCGGATTGAGAAGTTCCAGCTCCCCGGAAACAATCTTCGAATAAACCGGTGCCTGTGGATCGATCATCAATGTCAGGAATCCAACATAATCCGGCTTGATCGCGCTGATCAGGGAAGCCGATGCAATGGCGTGTTCTCTCAGCCGCTGCCGTCCGCCAAGGCCGGAAATCAATGTGGCCGAACAGAGAATACCGCATCTTTTCAGCTTCCTGCCCGCTTCGATCATCTCTTCCCTTGTCACACCCTTTTTGACATCTTTTAAGACCTGCGGATCACCGGACTCAATTCCCATATAAACCATATCAAGGCCTGCAGCTTTCAACTGCATCAGTTCTTTCTCAGACTTATGAAGAATATCCTGCGTCGTTCCGTAAGCAGTCACTCGCTCCAGATTCGGGAATTTCTCCCAGATATACGTCAGAATCTGTATCAGCATTTCCGTTTTCACAATCAATGCGTCACCGTCTGCCAGAAAAATCCTGCGAATATGGCCGCCATACAGCATCGCAGCCTCATCAAAATCCGCCAGTATATCTGCAAGGGGTCTGATCTTAAATTTCTTGTCTTTATACATCGTGCAGAATGTACAGGTGTTGTGGGCGCAGCCCACAGTTACCTGCACAATCAGACTGCGTGCCTCACTCGGTGGTCTGTAAACAGTTCCTTCATATTGCATGATGTGTCCTCCTGATTCTTCTTTAAATAGTTCGCATGCGTATTATTAAATACCAGTATATCTTTTATCCCAAAAATAATCAATAGGCAGATGCAAGTATTTCCCGAAAAACAAAAACGCCACGTACCTGATGACTCAAATACATGGCGTCTATAAAATCATGGATGGAGGTGGATTCGAACCACCGAAGCGTGTCGCAGCAGATTTACAGTCTGTCCCCTTTGGCCACTCGGGAATCCATCCATAAGTCATTTCTGACCGCTATCCATGATATCATATTTAATTTTAAAATTCAACCCCTAAAATTTCACTGTATATCCGTACCGCGTCAAAATAGCTATGCAACTATCCTTCCATCCGACATATTGCTTATCCGTTATCCGATATCCTTCAGGATAACAGCCGATGTCCTCGGCATCGCTACCATCAAATAGCCATCTGTTACAACATAAATATCCGGCACCTTTGTAAACGACTCTGCCACACTCATCAGCTGCTGCTCCATGCGGCTTCCATCTGCCACACCAATCTGCCAAACCGACACTGCCACATTCACTGTCTCCTGTGTATTATTGACAATGACTGCATACCGCTCATTCTTATCAAAACGGCCATAGCCCAATATTCCCCATGCTGTATAAAGCATTTTGTAGGAACCGGTACGCAGTGCCGTGCTGCTTTTGTGGATTCGAATGGCTTCTTTGTGGAATTGCAGCATCTGCTTATCTTCATGACCCCACGGATAAGTTCTTCTATTGTCCGGATCCGTCCATCCGCAGACACCGGCCTCATCCCCATAATAAACAGTCGGTGCTCCCGGCCACGTCATCTGCATGATCACAGCCTCCCGCATAACAGCATCATGGATGCCTTCTTCAGCCGCCTTTGCCCCTTTGCTCTGAATTCTTCCAACCTGTCCATTGGTTCTTGTAAGGAATCTTGAATGATCGTGATTGGACAACTCATTCATGGCCACATAGAGAGAATCATACTCAAAGCGTGACATATGATGACTCATAGCACCTTCAAATGTCTCCGGATTACACAGCAGATCATCTCTTCTCTCATCACTGTGTTTTTCCACACCGGTCAGGAACCATGTGATTGGCTCCATAAATGCCTCATAGTTCATCACGGTATCCCATTCATCCCCTTCAAGCCATGAAGCCGGATCTGTATAATTTTCAGCCAGAATCAAGGCATTCGGATTTGCTTCTTTGACTGCTTTTCGGAAACGTTTCCAGAATAAATGATTATACTCCAGAGAATGACCGAGATCCGCCGCCACATCCAAACGCCAGCCATCCACATTGTAAGGCGGTGACACCCACTTCTGTCCGATTCTCAGAATATATTCACACAAACTTTCAGATTCTTCATAATTCAGCTTCGGCAGTGTATCATGCCCCCACCAGCCATCATAATCCTTATTATACGGCCATTTTTCTGAATGAAATTTGAAAAAGCTGCGATAAGGGCTCTTCTCATCCACATATGCCCCCGGCGCATAGCCCTCCTGTCCTTCATAAATCCGCTCTCTGTCCATCCATTTATTGAAAGAACCGCAGTGATTGAACACACCGTCCAGAATCACTTTCATGCCTCTGCGATGTACTTCCTCTACAAACTGAACAAAAAGTTCGTTGCTGGCTTCCAGATTCTTCTTATTGGTTACACGACGGATATAGCGGCTGGCATGACAATTGTCCATATCGCTTTTCTCCAGTACTTCTCCTGCATCATCAACAATTCTGCCAAAATGCGGATCAATATAATCATAATCCTGAATGTCATATTTATGATTGGATGGTGAAACAAAAATCGGATTCAGGTAAAGAACTTCAATCCCCAGATCCTGCAGATAATCCAGCTTGTGCATAATTCCCTGAAGATCGCCGCCATAGAAGTGACAGACATCCATGTCATGTGGATAAGCCTGCCAGTCCTTCTCCTGCTCTGAATGCAGCTTCACATAGCTATACTCCCGATCCAGCACATCATTTGTCGGATCTCCGTTACAGAACCGCTCTGTAAAAATCTGATAAAAAACGGCACCTTTCGCCCAGTCTGGCGTCTTGAACTCCGGATAGAAATTGAAGTTATAATAATCCTGCACACCGTCCATCACACCGCGTTTATTGTACACAGCTGTCTTTTTGCCTTCGTCAGTTTCCTCTCCAGTAACTGTAAAATAATAATTCGTGCCGCACTCCGGATAATGAAGCATCACTTCATAATAATCAAACCGACCTTCCGTAAAACATTTATGCATATCTGCTTTCATGCTGTCCGTCACAACCCTTACCAGTTCTGCATTATCCTTCGCCGTCCGAAAGCGCAGCCTGACACCGTAACCGGTGCCGTCAGATGTATATAACCGATAAAAAGGAGTCCCATCCGCAAAGAACGCCTGTCTGTTCAAAATTTTATTCATTCCCTTGCTCCTGTCAAAAAAATTGGAGCGAAACTCATCCTTATTCACAAGAGCATATCGAATCGTCGGTTCGATATGCTCTTGTGAATAAGGATGAGTTTCGCAGATATTGATAAAAACTGTTTCCAGACATTAGTCAAAAGCATTAAAATTACTTCTGAATTATGTCCAGCATTCAACAGCCGCAAAATTATTTCTATTGTATAGTAAATTAAATAGATTTTCAACCTTCTACTCTATTGTATACACACAAACCATGAAAATATGTATACACATCATCCCTTTTTCTTTTCCGAAAACTATAAAAACAGACTCTACAACATAGATAAAATGCAGCTCAAAAATGCTTCGGAAAAGAGCTATCGAAATACTCTTGAGCCGCATTTCATCTATTATTTTTTCTAATTTGGGGGGACAAAGAAAAAAGGACAGCTTCCGTTGCTGTCCTTTTGGAGAAGGTATTTTTGTTTATGGGGTGAAACAAAAACTTTATAATGTATTGGGGGGGTTTACGTCTATTATAATACCATGCCCCCACTTAAAAGTGTTCACAAAGTTTTATTTATTCACCAAACCTTTTTATGCAAGTTACATAAAGCGCAATTTTTCATTTTCTGTTTTCTCTGGAAAAATTGCCTCAAATTCTTCTCTTGTTATCTTTTCTTTATCAATGAGCAGATTCGCGCATGCATGCAGCTCATCCAGATGCTCTGTAATGATACGTCTGGCTTCCTGATGGCAGCCATCAACGATACGTTTCACTTCCTGGTCGATCACAGCTGCAATGCCCTCACCATATGGCTTGGAATGGCCGATATCTCTGCCGATGAACACCTCATCACTGCCGCTTGTATAATTAATCAGACCAACTGCATCAGACATACCGTACTCTGTAACCATGGCACGTGCTGTCTCTGTTGCCGTCTTAATATCCTGGGAGGCACCCGTTGTAATATCATCAAAGATCAATTCTTCCGCGACACGTCCGCCCAGAGATACAACAATATCCTGCATCATCTTGCCCTTGGTATTGAACATATTGTCTCTTTCAGGCAACGGCATTGTATAACCTGCTGCACCAATACCTGTCGGAATAATAGATACGGAATAAACCGGTCCTACATCCGGAAGCAGATGGAATAATAACGCATGTCCGGATTCATGGTAAGCCGTAATCTTCTTCTCCTTGTCGGAAATAACACGGCTCTTCTTTTCTGCACCGATGCCGACTTTGACAAACGCCCGGCGAATATCATCCTGCACAATATACGCACGACTCTGTTTTGCCGCATAAATGGCTGCTTCATTCATCAAATTCTCAAGATCTGCACCTGTAAAACCTGCTGTTGTACGGGCAATCTGATCCAGATCCACATCATCCCCCAGCGGTTTGCCCTTGGCATGCACTTCAAGGATTTCACGACGTCCCTGAATATCCGGACGGCCAACGCCAACCTTACGGTCGAAACGACCCGGACGAAGGATTGCCGGATCAAGAATGTCCACTCGGTTTGTAGCTGCCATAACAATGATACCTTCATTGACACCAAAACCATCCATCTCCACAAGCAGCTGATTCAGTGTCTGCTCTCGTTCATCATGACCGCCGCCGAGACCTGTTCCACGTTTTCTTGCTACCGCATCGATCTCATCAATGAAAACAATACATGGTGCGTTCTTCTTGGCATTTTCAAAAAGATCACGCACTCTGGATGCACCGACACCTACAAACATTTCCACAAAGTCCGAACCGGAGATACTGAAGAAAGGTACACCGGCTTCACCGGCTACCGCCTTGGCCAGCAATGTCTTACCTGTTCCCGGAGGTCCCACAAGGATAACCCCCTTCGGAATACGTGCGCCGACTTTTGTATACTTCTCAGGGGACTTCAGGAAATCAACGATCTCCTGGAGATCTTCTTTCTCTTCCTGAAGACCTGCCACATCACGAAATGTTACATTGTGACTGCCGTCCTTTGTCATCTTCGCATGGCTCTTGCCGAAATCCGTCATTTTATTTCCGCCGCCGCTTTGCTGACTGTTGATAAAGGAGAACAGGAACCACAGAAAAATGCCGCCAAGCACTAACAGAGCACCGTTATTGTAAAACCAGCCTTCACGGTTAATGACATCTGTCTCTTTGTAGTCTGTATAATTCACAGATTCAAGCCATTCCTTGACCTGATTGACATCTGTGACATAAAAACTTTCCTCTTTGCTGCTGTCCTTCCACTCTACAGAGATCATACCTGTCGGTGTCTCCTTATTCGGTGAGATGACAACATCTTCAATCTGTTCTGCCTTAGTCTGTATATCCTGCTGGAAATCGCTGTACGAGTAATCACTGGTTGTCAGCAGATTCCATCCCTCACTGACAATAATCCCAATGAATACACAGACAAGAACAACGACCCAGAGGCCAATTCCTCTTTTCTTATTATTCAATGTTACACTCCTCCTGTCACTTCATGACTTCTCTTTTGTCTTTTTTATTGATAATTCTCCTCAAAAAATAGGATGAATAGGATGAAAAAGGGATGCTGCTCATAAACACGCAGCAACCCCCTTCAGCTTCTGTTCGACTTATCTTCTGTTATTCTGTAAATTCAACAACTCCGATAAACGGAAGATTTCTGTATTTCTGCGCATAGTCAAGACCATAGCCTACAACAAATTCATCAGGAATGTTGAATCCGGAATAGTCTACCTTAACATCTGCTGTCCGGCGTTCCGGTTTGTCCAGCAGTGTACAGATCTTGATGCTGTTTGGTCTTCTCTTATAAAGAATCTCAACAAGATAATGCAGCGTATTGCCTGAGTCAATAATATCTTCAACAATCAGAACATCCTTGCCTTCCAGCGGCTCATCCAGATCCTTGACAATACGAACGGCACCTGATGATGTCGTACCATTGCCATAACTGGAAACGGACATAAAGTCAAGGGATACAGGTACGCTGATTCTCTTGGCCAATTCGCATGTGAAGAACACACCGCCCTTTAATACACAGATCATATGAATGTTCTTGCCTTCATAATCCTTGCTGATCTGTTCCCCCAGTTCCTGAATCTTCTTGTCAACTTCTGCTTCCGGCAATAAAACCTTAATCTTCTCTTTCATTCTTCAATCTCCTTCAGTTCCGCTGATAAAATCAGCCTTGTCTCTCCGGTAATCTTATAATATTCGCTCATACGGCCAGTATCCGGTATCCACAGGACATGACCGCCATCTGTCAACATGTTCAATGTCTCTCGGTTCGACTGCGGCACCTTATCATCCATCAAAATACGTCGAATTGCCTTCTTGTGTCCGCCGCCGATCATCATAAAATCACCGGGACGGCGCTGCCGCAGAACCAGTCCATTTTTTATTTTATCATAATCAAACCATTTCGTATACATTTTTTTAGGAATTTGCAGATTTTTCTCCACAGGAAAAATTTTAAGGCAAACCTCTCTTTTCCCACCATCCAAAACATATTTTCCGGGTGCACTCAGTCTGATCTCCGCCTCATCCCCATGCAGAGCATCTGCACTTTTATGTGTCTTTTTCTGTGAGACGCTCACTGTCCGATAGGTGCGTTCCGCACGAAGGCCGTAAGGCAGATCTGCCTTTTTTCCTGCATGCCCGTAAAACAGTGCCCTGAGCGTCCCAATATGAACAGACCGGATATCTTTCAGCTGACCGGCCGTCCGTTCCAGCACTTGCCGCAATAATTCGCGCTGAATCGCAATATCCTGTCCTACAAATGCAGCTGCATCAATCTCCGCCGTCAGACATTCCGCCTCCCCGTTCCACTGAATGATCGATTTTCCAATGGCTGCTGCCTGATTCTCCACATAACGACAGATATCAGATGCAATGGCCGCTGTCTCCGCAATATGCGAAACCGCTGCCTGATTAATATGCTCTGTGACATAGGGCAGAATATCCAGTCGAATTCTGTTTCTGGTATATTCTGTCTCAAAATTGGTGGCATCATTCCGGTAAGACATTCCCTGCCGTCCGAGATACGCTTCTATATCCGCCCGTCCGACACCAAGCAGAGGCCGAACAATACAGCCGCGCATCATCGGAATACCGGACAATCCTTTCAGGCCACTTCCCCTGAAAAGATTCAGCAGCACTGTCTCTGCCAGATCATCCCTGTGATGAGCCACTGCGATTTTAGATGCCTGCCTTTCCTGTCTGACTTCTTCAAAACAGTCATAGCGGAATTTTCTTCCGGCCTCTTCCTCCGATAAATGCTGCTCCCTCGCCATTGCCCGAATATCTGCCTGAAAACACACACACGAAATCTGCATATCTTCGCAAAGTGCCGTTACAAAATCCCTGTCACGATCCGCTGCCTCTCCCCGCAGGCCATGATGAATATGGACAGCCGTCAGTTGAAGTGCCATGGACATCTGCAGGTTTTTCAACACAGACAGCAGGCAGACAGAATCCGCCCCGCCTGAAACGCCGACCACCACCGAATCTCCCTGACAGATCATCCCTGATGCCATGATTGTCTCATATACATTTTTGACCAGTTTGTCCACTTTCATCACCCGTTTCCTTTTCTTTCATTTTACTCCATTCCGGCAGCTCATCAACTTATACTTTCAGTCTTTACCTGATTGCTGCATATAGCCCTTACAAAGTCCGAATACTCTGTATTTTGAGTATAACATATTCCGTCAACCCCCTCCATTTCAATCCGCCACCCACACTGCATTCAACACATTTCCTACACATTGCACAAAACACATGCCTCATATTACAACTTCGGTTTGCGGTAAAGACCACAGACAAGTACCGTCATATCATCCTCTGCCTCATAATGGCAGGCTGCCATCGCATGATTCAAAATGGCATTGGCCAGTTCCTGCGGATTCACCGCCTGACAGGATTTCAAAAACTCTGCCATCTTTTCTTCATTCCGGTCATCATCCTGTCCAAGTCCCATCAATACACCGTCACTCATCATAACAAGCATATCGCCGTGGACCATTTCCGCCGTCTTGACTTCATTTTCCGGTTCCGGAAGCACCCCCGGAGGCAGCGCCTCCGAGGTGATTTTTTTCACATCCGGACCATTTTTTATAAAGGAGGCTGCCGCTCCCATCTTGATCAGTTCACATTTTCCATTAAATAAATCCAGGGTAGCCAGATCCAGCGTTGAATAGGTGTGCGGTTCACTGCCGGATAACACCACTGAATGAATCAGTCTGATAGCAGACTGACGGTTAAATCCGGTAGACAGCAGCTGTTCCAAAAGCCCAATAATGCGGTTGCTCTCCTTTTCTGCCTTCTCACCGCTTCCCATACCATCGGATAAGGACAACACAGTCTGGCCGCTTTCCATATGCATCACCGTAAAACTGTCCCCTGAAACAGCTTCCCCCATCCGGACCATCCTGGCATCACCGATAATGGTCCGATAGCGGACATCTTCCTCAAAAGACAGCATTTCCCATCGATGCCCGATAACCGATGCCATTCCCGGTCGCGGCAGATACCGCCGCCCATAGACCCTTCCGATGATATCTGCCGCCTCCTGCGCTGTTTTTTCAATATTTTTTGGTGTCTTTGCCTCTATATAAACGCATTTGCGACCATTTGAACGGTCAGACGCTGCGATTCTGCGCACATTGATTTTCTGAGCCGCCAGCCGGTGCACCGCCTGTTTTTCCGGTGCCCCTTTTCTGACAGGTTCATCACTGATCTGTTTTGAAAAATCCCCTATGACATCTGCCACTTCCCCGAACTGGCCCGCCAGTGCCAATCTGCTTTCTGCCAGGCGGTTCTGCCAGGACAGATTCGTCTGCGCCAGCCCCATCATTCTTCGGGCTTCCGCCAGGAAATTATCTGATCGGACACATCGCTGCCTGAAGCGTTCCGGCAGATCCTTTTTCTTCATATTCACGCGCTCACTGCACAATTTCAAAATCTCATAGGCCGATTCACAGCTGTCCTCAAATACATTTTCCCAACAATAACTGCACCGGCTGCAGTCTTTGCATACCTGCTCTGTTACGGCATTAAAAATATCCTGCATCTCCTGATCATTTAAAGCGCCGCGGGGACTGACATCTACCTCAAAGGACTGAGATAATTTTCTGAAAGATTCCGAAAAAGCATGCAGCTGATTTTTTGTGATCATCGCTTCTTCTTTCATCGGCATATTTCTCCTTCCTACAGGACGCCATCCCTTCATCCAGGCGATCATGCCTGCAAACAGCCAGTAACACACAAATGCCGCTGCCAGTTCCAATGCCGATTCCGGCAGTGTGTCCAACATATGCTGCTGCCAGCCTTCCCCGTAAGCCAGGCCATAACCTACGCCGGCTGTCACCATCGTCAACACCATCAGACCACACATAACCACCGGTGTCAGCCCGGCCGGCCGCCATTTTTTCAAAACAGCTGCCATGGCCATCACCGTCGTTATCAATCCTGTATATCTTATAAAAGAAGTCATCGGTAGTGCATAGGCCATCCCAAACAGGGCAGCCATCGCCAACAGCATTTTCCCCGGGATCAGGGCGTATGCCGCGCAGAAAAACGCAACACCCACCGGGTTTCTGTCGTGCCAGACAAACAGATTGATGAACGCACCAAGGACGATCACCAATAAATCTTTCATGCCAAGCTTTCTCATGCACATGCCTCCTGAATTTTGTACAGATCCGCATTTTGCCGCTTCATGGATCTGTTACATGCATTATATGGAAAAACGAGACACTTACGATTCCAATCGAATGACAAGACCTCCCTTCAAATGTTTTTTCGAGGGTTTTTTAAGGTCCTCATGTCCGTCATTGACTATGCAGCTTTAAAGTGTTAATATGTAACTATTCATAACAATGTAGCCGCCGCTTCGATGGAAACGGCAAATCTGCATTAAGAAAATCCGCTATTAACAAAGACAGTGATTTAAGAAAGTAGATTAAATGATGAAAAATTTTTCTTTAAAGTATGGTAAAAGCGAAGTATCTTTTGTTCTTGATGGTGCCCGCAGCATTCAGACGCTGACAGAGAACCCTATGAACACAATTGAAGACATTCATGCAGCTTTTCTCAAAGCAATCAGCACAGATGTCATCGAATCACCGGCACTTGATCAGCTGGTGAGCCCTGAAGACCAAATCACCATTGTGATCAGCGATATGACCCGCTTCTGGATGCGCCAGGATATCATCTGTGAGGAACTGGTTCGTTATCTGAATGAAGTCATCGGTATTCCTTTTGAACACATAGTCGTCCTGATCGGCCTCGGTACCCATCACAAAAATACACCTGCCGACCAGAAGGTTCTGACAGGTGCTTATGTCTATGACCATGTTGCCGCTGTTGTGGACCACGACTGTGATGCCCCGGATCTTGTCGATATCGGCACAACCTCTTATGGAACCAGAGTCCTGATCAATCCGCTGTCCATCGGCCGCAAGGTCATCTGCATCGGCGGCACTGTTCATCATCTGATGGCCGGTTACGGCGGCGGCAGAAAGAGCATCGTTCCCGGTATTGCCGGCCGTGAAACTATCCGGCACAACCATGCCATGGCCCTGGATCCTCACTGCGAGCAAAGTGATCCGAGAGTCGGTCCCGGCAAATTCAACAATAACCCGATCAATGAAGACATGCGCGAAGCAGGTGCACTGCTTCATCCGGTCTTCGGCATCAATATTGTTGTCAACTCCGCCTCCAGACACAGCGGTCTTTTTTGCGGTGACTTCGATGCTGCATGGCGGGAAAGCTGCAAGTATGTCCAGCAATGTTACGGTCTTCCGATCAAAGATCAGGCAGATGTTGTCTTTGTCAGCTGCGGCGGCTTTCCAAAGGATCTGAACTTCTATCAGGGTTCCAAGAGTCTCTTTAATGCCGTTCGTGCCGTCAAACCCGGCGGAACACTCGTCATGCTGGCTGAATGCAGCGAAGGCGCCGGTGCCAAAGATTTCTTTGACTGGCTGACACCGCTGAGAGAGGGCCATCTTGATCAGAGTCTTCGTGAAGCCTTTACGATCGCCGGCTATATTTTCTATGCTGCCTGTGAAAATATCCGCAAGGCCAATATTCTTCTGCTGGCCGGTCCTAAGCTGGATGCCCGGATCGTCAACGATATGGGCATCAGAAAATATGACCGCATGGAAGATATCATGGCTGATGTTGATATCAAAGGCAAAGATGTTTACATCATCCCTTACGGCGGCAGCGTCATGCCTCAGACGGAAGCTGATTATACCCGTTTCAGCACAGAAATCTAAATAACCCCACAGCAATCGGCGCATTGCTGATATTTCATACCTATAACACAAAAACAGACGGATAAGAGTCTCATCTCCTATCCGTCTGTTTTCTATTCATCATCATCATCGTCATCGTCGTCATCATCCCGGCCCATAATACCTCTGACCAGATGTACAATGCCAAGAACAATCGCCCTCAGCACCGCAAATATGATAAACAGGAACATAAATCCAGCCAGACCGCTTACGATATCTTCCATTTCCATCTTCCCGGTATTCGTGATGCCCTGACCGATCTCTATTGCAAAGGTCACAACGATCATGACCGTAAATACATAAATCCATGCAATCACCAGAACATGATGCCTGCTGAGCGCTTTGAACAGCGGAAAAATGACAAGAAGCAATGCCATTCCCAGCACACCAATGACAATAAAATGCAATTCCTTATCAGAAAACATCGTCTCATAAGAATCATTCAACGTCATAAGCACATCATGAATCCCGGCCATTTTCTCTACAACATAATATAATAAATCAGCCATTTTGATTCCTCTGTCGTTCTATTCTCTATTACTTCTTCTTGAAAATAATCTCATCTTCATGAACCAATCCCAGCTTCTCCCTGGCCAGATCCTCAATATAAGCATCTGTCTTCTGGTATTCAGCCTGCTCTTCAATCGCTTTCTGGTTCTCTTCTTCATCGTCAATCTGCTGCTGCAGATTCTCCTGTACTAAAGCATACTGTTCACTCTTCTGTGTATTCTGCCATGTAAAAACGCCAAACACTCCGCACAACACCAGCACGATCAACGTAATGATCTTCATACTGCCTTTATGCTTCGATCTGCGTTTTCTGACAGACCGCCTGTTAGCTGTCATCATGCTCCCCCTGTCTTTGTTGTAACTTTCTACCTTTAATTGTACGCTTTGCAGCGGCAGATTGCAATGTATTTCCTGCATTCTTCACAAAAGTTTTAAAAATTCGAACTATTTGTCTTATCGGACGCAATACCGCCAGCATCCAACGAACAACCATGGATGACAGCAGCCATCTGTAGAGCACCATGCCTGTCCCCATTCCGCATACAATATAATTGCGTACTGCACCGTTATTAAAACGGTACAGCAACCCAAAAAGACAGCCGGCCGCCAGCAGCCAGAATACAGCTTCTTCTGCCGCCTGTATGCCTTTACGCTGCCTGATCATCATTCTGAGCATCCGCAGGCAATCATAAGCCAGCATCAATCCCGAACCCCACAGGACAGCCATTCCAAAAAGCCTTGCCTGAAACACCACATCCTGACTCATGGTTATTTAAAAAGCCGCCCGAAAAAGCTTCCGGCCTGCCTTGCACCGCCATTGGCTTCGGAATATGTCAAACTATCCACTCTGCCGTCTACCCCGGTCTCTCCTTTTTCAAGGGACAAATGATTCATGTGAAGTTCCGCCCCTTTGATCAGCAAAAGGCCCGCTGATGTCTCAAGAATGATCTCTCCGGGATCATAGGCGATCACATCCGAAACCCCCGTCACCTGAATCGTCGACCGGTTCTGCATTGTCAGTCTGTGAGGCTTCACCACAGGCTGTTCTTCCATATACATAGACTTCACCGCCAGCATCTGCTATTGCTCCTAGTATATGAGACAGCCTGCCGTTTCATGACCTTTTTTATAAATAACGGAACAGCTCTTTCGCATCCTCTTTTCGAGTTGTTTCCTGTACATCCAATACTTCTACCTTGACATTTCTTGTACCAAATCCGATTTCAATCACATCGCCGACTTTCACATCTGTACCTGCCTTCGCTGTTTTGCCGTTAATCATCACACGACCGGCATCGCAGGCTTCATTAGCTACCGTCCTTCTCTTGATCAGTCTGGAAACCTTTAAATATTTATCAAGTCTCATTTTATTTCTCCTTTACAAAAAGAAAAGGATTCCCTTTCACCAGATAAATGCTGAGCGGGAATCCTTCTTGTGTTATCTTCGATTAGGCGTTGATCATATCCTTTAATGCCTTACCTGCTTTGAATTTAGGCGCTTTAGAAGCAGCGATCTTCATTGTCTCACCTGTTCTAGGATTTCTTCCTTCTCTTTCAGGTCTTTCAGACACTTCAAATGTACCAAAGCCTACAAGCTGAATCTTCTCACCTTTTACAAGTTCGTCTGTAACAACATCTACAAATGCCTTTAAAGCTTTTTCAGCATCATTCTTCTTCATGCCTGTTTTCTCAGCCATTGCTGCAACTAATTCTGCTTTATTCATTATAATTCCTCCTCAATTATCATAAGCGTACGCAGTCATCTTCTGCAAATGAAACCGGCGGAAACCCTTGCATTTACCGCTCTTTCGGCCATACGCTTCAATGTTGACAAATCTATTTATATACGTTTCTGGCCCTTTTGTCAAGGCTTTTTCTGTTTATCCGACAGTCTTTTCACAAACTTCATAAATATCGGTCCTTAACTGCTGCAAAACAGGGATCTGACTGCGTACTGCATCCTCCTTTGCGAAGTCTACCGCAGCCATCAGCATGCCCGGACCCTCGCCCAGTTCCTCCATGATCGATCCCCATGGATCCACCGCAATGGAATGTCCCCATCCGTTATAAGAACCTGCCAGGTCACCTGCTGCCGCACATCCAAGAACGTACATCTCCTGATCAAGGGCACGTGCCCGCATCAGCAGCTCCCAATGTGCCGGTCCTGTTGTTCTGTTGAAGGATGCCGGCATAACAACCGCCTTTGCCCCTCGCTTCGCAAGAAGCCGGAACAACTCAGGAAATCTCACATCATAGCAGATAGCTACACCAATCGGACCAAATTCTGTTTCGACAACACACACTTCATCTCCGGCCGTAATGACGCTGGACTCACTGTAATACTGTCCACCTTCCACATCAATATCAAACATATGCATCTTGCGATACTTGCCAATCTGTCTGCCTTCTCTGTCAAAAGTATAGGCTGTACTGTAAATATGTCCATCCGCGCTCTCCGGTATACTTCCCGCCACAAGATAAACATGATTCTTTGCAGCCGCCTCTGACATCGCCTGCCATGCTTCCCCGCCTTCCGGCTGGGCCGCTGCCGAAATAGCTTTCTTGTTGTATGGACAGATAAACATCTCAGGCAGAACAACCATATCTGCTTTGGACTTAACAGCATCTGCGATCACGCGCTCTGCATTTCTGAGATTCTTATGCCAATCCTTATGAACTGTTGTCTGACATAATGCAATTTTCATTTGTCAACCTCCATCGATCACTTTATTTTTTCTTTCAATACGCACAAAGAGATTCCTGCGCATTTATTTCTTTTCATTGTCCTCACCGCGGGACATCTTATTCTTCAGATACCGCCAGCCTTCCTGGTACTTGAAAGATCTTGCAGAAGGATTTCGAAGCATCATATGCAGCTGTCTCGGATGCATCTTTGTGCGTGCACGCATTCTCATCGCCTCAATTCTGCCGCGCATCTGACGCATTTCATTCTGAATATCTTCAAGCTTCTCACCGGCTCCCGATGTTTCCACCGCTTCACGGATTCTTTCAATACTCTCTGAGTTCTCCAGGCGCTTACGAAGGGCATCCATATGTCTCGCAAGCTCTGTCATTCTCTCTTCTGTCAAAAGTGCCATTCTCTGCTTCTGCTCATCCCAGCGGACTTCCATTCCATCCTTCGCACTTTCAAGTGAATCATTCACCACAGCTTCAAGTACTTCAACTCGTTTCTGCATACGCTGAACTTCTTCTTTGGCGCGCTCTGCCTGAATAAGCACTTCTTTCAGGTCGATGGCTGTTCTGAAGGATGATGCAAAATCAAATGTAAATACAACCGTGATCCCCCAGGTCATATAATACAACACTCTGTCATTGATCATCATCACCATATGCTCGACCGGCGGCTGAATCACTTCCACCATGACAAGGGTAAAAAATCCCCACAGAACTGTCGCTTCAAGACAGATTCTGCCGCGGAAATTGAACTTCTTGTCTGTATAATCCCAATAGCGGACCCCAAAAAGGTTCTCCATCACTGTTCCTGTTATGTATTCAAGCACCGTTGCTCCGATGGCACCCACAATATACATCAACAGATAATTACCTCTTACCGGTATCGTGAGAAAAAGCATCAGAACCGCGCCTGATCCGTACAGTGGAATATAGGGGCCTGTCATAAATCCTCGATTGACCCATCTGTGTTCATGAACTGAAACATATACCGATTCAAAACACCACCCAAAGAAACAATAGATGAAGAAAAATGCCAGCCATTGTGTCATCGAATAGGTATACACCTGCATCCCTCCTGTCGTAAATGCGGCATTTTAGTGTCTGCTTTAATAATACCGTATGGTGACGTTTTTGCCAAGCTTTTCTGCTGCTTCTTTGAGCTGCTCGACAAGGTTATGCCGGACGCTGACATCAAAGAGCAGAGTTTCATGGGCTGTGTTGTTGGCTTTGCCCACAAATAAATTCAGATCTGTGCATTCTTCTGATATGATCTTGGCCAGCTTCGCCGCACCATTGTCTTCGTCCAGCTGAAGGAAAATGTCAAAATCCACATCGTCTTTGGCCAGTTCACGCAGAAGGTAAAGAGTTCTGTTCATAGTCAAAACACCTTCTGTAACAAGATCGATGCCTTTGATATTAGATGTCGGCGGTACTTCCGGTGTGCCGTCGTAGTTGTTGGTCACCGGCTGCTTCAGATATCTTGAAGCAATGCTGGCAGTTGTTCCGCCGGATACGATATGTTTGCCCGGACTTGTAATGAAATCAAGCATGATCCGCTCATCATCATCCATATCCTTCGGCGGGCCCGTAAAGATATTGACCACTTTTCGCTCAATGACTCTTGCTACCGCCACTGTTGTATCGTCTCCCGGTTTCTGCATATACAGGTCGTCGCAGGCCTGGGACAGCATCGCTGCCAGACGCTTGGCCGAAAGTGTATCCCTGGTACATTTCACGGTGTAGTCCGCCATGCTTTCCCACGTCCAGCCGAAATTCAGCAGTTCTCCGACACCGGCATAGATCACGCCGTCGCTCATCAGGACAAAACAGTCTTTCAATTTGACCTGAAAACGGTATTCTCTAATCTTCTTGCCTTCAATCTCCCTGACTGTATAAGGGATATCCATCAATTTGCCGTCCCGGACAAAAATACATCCCGGATTGTCATATTCCACAAGATAAGCTTCCCCATTATGAAAAATCTGCAAAATACTGAAGGTGGAATAAGCCACCTGACGCACCTGGCAAATCGGCAGCGTTCGTGCGATCGTCTCAACCCCCTGCTCGATAGGTGCTCCTTTCTGAAACATCGTGCGGAGGATCTTAGATGTCAGCGTTGCCAGAATGTTAGCCTTTACACCGCTTCCCATACCGTCTGCCAGAATGACCACATCCGAATCTTCTGTCTTAAGGATCTCCACTTTGTCGCCGCACAGTTCCTCATGTATCTTATTCAGACTTTTCCAGCATGTTTCAACACTTACTTCCATTCTATCTTCCTCCGACGACTATCAGTCTGATCTGCTTCCTTCATCATAGAATCTCTCAACTGGGTCAAAATCACCTTCGTCTCAGCGGTTGTCTCACCAAGTAATCCGGCAATTTCCTGCGCTACCGTCATCTGCTTATCAATAACCTGCTGCGCAATATCCACCGTATCCATCCGCATTTGAAGCTGCCGTTCCATTTCCGCTTCCTCATCGGTAACATCCTGGAAAATAGCCAGCATGGCATCCATTTCCTCAATATAGATAATATTCTCCAACAGAACAAGTCCCAGACCGCTGAGATGGATCTTCTTGCGTTTGATGGACAGGTGATCCTCCAGAACCTGTTCAAAATCGGAAGCATCCATAATCTCAAAGATCATCTTATTGACAGCCTCTGATTTGTTGATACCAAAAACATCCTCTGCCCGCTTATTAAACTCAATGATCTGGAAAGCCGAATCTACGATCAAAATGATTTCAGGTGTAGCTTCCAGCACCACATTGGACATGGAACGCGCCTTCTCATACACATGCGGCAGACACATCTCCTGTTCTGCCTTGCCCTGAAAAACGGCAATGGCTTTGTCCCGGCATGTCGGATAACCGCAGGCACCGCAGTTCAACTCCTGTGTCTTATTGTATTTGCCGGTTGCCTTGAGAATCCGTGTAATCTGTTCCTCTGTCGGCATTTCATCCTGAATCCTCTCCGATCTGAAATGCTTGTTGATATCAATGTTCCCTGCCAGCTGCGGATATGCCGGATCTTGCTTCTCAACCTGTTCCTCGATCACCATGGTTGCCTTGTACTTGGAAATATGCAATTTATTCACGGCAGGTCCTTTCACACAGCCGCCCTCACACATATTGGCCTCAATAAAACAGTTCTCGATCAGCCCTTTTTTCATATCTTCAAAAACTTCACGGCAATCCTCAATACCGTCTACAAAAATTTTCTTGTATGAATCCACCTTTTTCTTCGCCAGAACAGATGAAATGACTCCGCTGGTCACCGGATACAGGCGGTTGACCTTCGGATCCGGATTGGTCGGCTGCTTCTCTTCACATTCTCTGATGGAGATATCACGCTCCTGCAGCCATGATTCAATCTCTTCAAAATTCAGAACCGCATCCACAAAACCGGTTGTCCGGTCATCCCCCTCTGCTTCCTGCTTCTTGGCAATACAAGGGCCCACAAATACAACCTTCACATCCGGCCCGTACATAGATTTGATCAGTTTGCCATGGGCAATCATCGGAGATACAACCGGTGCCATATATTCCACCAGCTCCGGATAATACTTCTCTACCAATTCATTCACACTTGGACAGCATGTGGAAATGATATTCTTCATCTGCCCCTCTGCCAGGAGCCTGGTATAAGCCTCCGTCACATAGGCTGCCCCCTCTGCCGTCTCCCGCACTTCAGAAAATCCAAGCCTCAAAAGCGCATCCACAACCTGCCCCGGCTTGTCATAATCAAAGATACCGAGATAGGCCGGTGCCAGTGACACAATCGTTTTCTCTCCCATTGTAATGAATGCCTTGACTTTCTCCAGATCACTGACAAAGGTCTTGGCATTCTGCGGACAGACTTCCAGACATGTGCCGCAAAGGACACAATGATCATCCATAATCGTTGCCTGTGCATCTTTGACCTTAATCGCCTTGACAGAACACGAACGAACACATTTATAGCAATGCTTACAGCTTGCATTCTTAAAATCAATAACCTTCATAAAAATCCTCCCGCCACAACATGAACAACTTCACCAACAGTATTTGCCGTATAAAAACATTGTATCATAGACTGACGCCGGTTGCACTAAAAAAGCCAGCTGATATCTTTTTCCTTTTCCATTTTCATGATATAATTATTATTAATCTGTCAGCAATTCCTTACACTTTCAGCCTCAAGTACTTCAGGCTGTGCGAAATTGCTGTATGAATCTACATTTTTTTACGGAGGCTTTTATTATGGCAATGGAATTGCTTTTTGAGAATCACACACAATTGGATGAAGACATCATCCATCATATTATTGAGAAGGATTATAAACGTCCTGAGAAGGCGAAACAGTATCATGTGATGACACTGCTGGTAGGTATTCTGGCTGCACTGGCTGCTGTTTATTTCGGACGTCTGGGCATTCTCACGCATCAGATGCTGACTCTGCTGTGTACCATCTCACTGATCGCTGTCTGCATCTATTCCTTCTACAGCTACTACCAGAACATGCCGAAGAATCAGATCAAAGCCAGACAGAACACCTACAGTGAAAGCCTTCTGATTCCCCGCAAAATGAAAGTTTACAAGAATGTCATGTACCAGTCTGCGGGCAAGAGCCACGGCGAGTACCGCCTCTTTCAATTTACCGGCATCGAAACCTGGTCCCACTACTTTCTGCTCCGCTACGAGAACAGCTACGTCATCATGGACAAAAACGGCTTCACTAAGGGAACAGCCGAAGAATTCGAGCAGTTCATGACCGCAAGAATCCAGAAAAACTGCTGATTGATCCAAATTGCATTCATCAAAAAAGACGCCCCTACCAGGCGAATGTCATCTTCCTTTTAATGACATCGCCGGACGGAGGCGTCCTTTTTCATTCTCAGTTTTCCTTAATCATCCAGTAATCGCTTATAGTACGCTTTAACCTGATACAATGCGCCAACCGGATTATGTGCGAGCACACGGTCCTTTGTAACCAGCGTTGTTGACAGCGCTTCTGAATACTTATAAAACAGACTGTCATGTCCTACACAAAGGCCAATAACTACATTCAGATCTGTGCCTGCTTTGTTCAGAAGCTTCGCCTGCAGGATCGGGTTACACATCACATTGCCTGTCACACATGTATACTTCTCATCCAGACCGATATCTGTTTTATTAAAAGACCCCACCTTACAGACTGCACTGTATACATCAAAGCCATTCTTCCGAAGAATTCTTGCAAAAATCCTGCTCTCCTCAATCAGACCGACACATGTTGCAATGCCAATCTTCTTGTACCCCATTCGCTTTGCAAATTCAATGATTTCATCAACACGTGTATACTTGCCATAGAATTCGCCCTCAATCTCCGCCGAGATCACTGATACCTTTCGATTTTCTTCATCCTCATAGAGTGCTGTCGTTTCTGCGATGTCTTCGTCTGTCAGCTTTTCTGTCAAACAGAACTCCGGATACGATGCATTGCGCTTATGACAATTCAGCACACCACAGTCCGTACAGCTTAACGTTCTCTTTTCTTCACCCATAATAAAATCCCCCTTTTCTTCTTCTATTTTTATATAATTTCCATATTCTGTCAACTGCAAAATAGATTTCTTTGCATTTCATAGCATTTTAAATATTATAAGTAAATTCCGGTAAATAACGGCTAAGGAACTGTCGCGTCCTCTCCTGGGTTGGGGAAACAAATATTTCCTCCGGCGATCCCTGTTCGATGACATTGCCGCCGTCCATAAAGACGACTTTTGTCGCTGCTTCCTTTGCGAAGTCCAGTTCATGGGTGACAACGATCATGGTCACCCCCTCATTTGCCAGCTCGCTCATAACTTTCAGTACCTCTCCCACCATTTCCGGATCAAGGGCCGATGTCGGCTCATCAAAAAGGATCAGCTCCGGATTTCTGGCTATAGCCCTTGCAATACCTACGCGCTGCTGCTGACCGCCCGAAAGAGCATTGGGATAAAAATTGACTCTATCGGCCATTCCGACCTTTTTCAATGCCTCCATGGCTCTCTTCTCCGCTTCATCCTTCGGTACGCCTTCACCAACCGTCAGCCCCAGTGTTACATTTTCAAGTACCGTTTTATTGGCAAAAAGATTGTAATTCTGGAAAACAAATCCTGACTTTCTTCTCAGCTGCTGGATCTGTTTTTTATCTGCACTGTGCAGATCAATTTTGGCACCATTTTCAATCCATTTGCCTTCATCTGCTTTTTCAAGGAAACTGATGCATCGCAGAAACGTCGTTTTGCCGCTGCCGCTGGGCCCAAGGATGACAATTACCTCGCCATCTTTGATATCCAGATCGACACCTTTGAGGATATGGTTTTCTCCAAAGCTTTTCTTTACACCTTTAATCTCTATCATGCCGTCACACCGCTTTCTTTTGCTGTCACCTTCTGTGATTCTGTTTTATATCTTGTTGTCCGTTTTTCCCAAAGTTTAAATAATAATTCAAGTATCGTACATACAATAATATACGTGATCAGGATATCCAAATAGCCTTCGACATATTTGTACTGCTGTCCTGCTGCGATTTTTGCCCTGGCTGTAATATCCTGCACCGTCATCAAAAATACAAGGGATGTATTTTTCAGCATATTTAATGTAGAAGAGCAAAAACTCGGTGCGCAGACGCCCACCGCCTGCGGGATAATAACATGAACATAAGCCTGAAAATTTGTAAGACCAGAGGTCTGAGCTGCTTCCAGCTGGCCTCTGCCGACTGCACTGAGCCCGGCTTTCCACATTTCAGAATAAGTTGCCGAACTGTTCAGTCCATAAACAATGAACGCATATAAAATCGGCGGGATACTATAAACATCAAAATCCAGATTCAGCGCCTGCACAATCATTTTAATGATAATCGAAATACCATTATAAACAAGATAAATCTGTACAATCGTCGGTGTACCTCTCATAAATGACAGATACATTGTTAAAAACTGATCCAGCAGCGGCACTTTTCTTATTCTTGCAAGGGCAATAAAAAATGCAAGGGGAATACCAATCACCGCTGCCACAAATGTGATCAGCAATGTTGTTGGTACGCCTGAAAAGGCCATCCACAGATTCTGTATGGCAAAATTCAAATCAAAATTCATCGCCTATCACCCAAGCACCTTTCCCATTTTTCCTGACAACAGATCCACACATTTTCCCGTAACCAGAGACAACAGCCAGTAAAGCAGCGAAACCGCAAAATAGGCCTCAATAATATGGGCACCGTAACTCATATTATCAATAATCTTTGCCTGTCCCATCACATCCACAACACCAATCAGATAAGCCAATGAAGACTCCTGAATCAGGGCAATGAGCATGTTGCCGAAATTCGGCAGTGCCACATAGACCACCTGAGGCAGAATGATCAGACGTATCGCCTGCGCCGGCGTCAGAGCCGACATCAAAGCCGCCTCCATCTGCCCTTTGTCTACAGACAAATAAGCCGGACGTATGATTTCAGACAATGTACCTGATGCATACATTGTCAATGCTATGATTGAAAACACAATTTTGCTGACACCATTGATATCAATGCCCGCCAGTCCAAAAAGGACCGGCAGACCATAATAGGCGAGAAAGATCAGTACAATCACCGGCGTACACCTGATAAATGTTGTAAACAGGTTGGCAATCGTCTTAAGTATTTTGATACGGCACATCTTCATTGCCGCCAACAATGTACCGAAGATCATTCCCAATGCCATACTTGTAAATGCAATTAAAATGGTAACTCTTAAAAAGGGGATCAGTTTTAAAACTGTTGTAAGAAAAAATTCCATCTGTATCCTCCGCTTCTATTCCTCTGTATCTGTAATATACGGAAGAATATCTTCACCAAAATACTCTTTTGATTTTTCTGAAATAAAACCATCGTCTTTTAACTGTTTCAATGCCTTATCATAAGCCGCTGCCAGTTCTGTTTCTTTCGGGTTAAAAAGACTCCATGTTTTAATTGCTGTAAATGAATTAAACTGAATCTGATCTTCAAGGCCAATCTTAGGCAATGTGTCATCTACAACATTCTTGGAGGCAACGGCCACATCATATCTGCCGTCAGCTACCCATTTATACTCATCCGCTGCATTGGTCCATTCTGCATCCACAAGATCGACCTGGTTGTCCGGATGTTCGTTGTTGTATTCAACAACAATCCCATACATGCCGGATGTCGGTGCAATCGGAACCACGGACTTCTTATTTGTTGCTACATCCTCCAGTGTCTTGATATCCGCTTCATCGCTCTTTCTGACCGCCAGACCGATAATATTGCCGCCGATGCATTCCTCAGGGAACAGATATTTGGCACGTCTGTCATCATTGGAATAAAATCCGGCTACTGCCGCCTTATATTTGCCAGTATCAAGGCCTGTCAGAAGTGCTTCCTGAGAGACCGCTTCATATTCAAATTCATATTCCGGAAGGAGTTCATCAATTTTCTTAATAACATCAATATCATATCCTGCCGGTTCACCCTGTTCATTAATATAGGATGTCGGATATAAATCCTGTCGAATACCGATCAGAACTTTCTGTACTTCTCCTGCAGATGCACTGTCCGCGGAAGTATCTGCTGCATCCGATGATCCGGCGGCTGATTCTGCTGTTGCTGATGATGCCGTCGTTGATGATGTGCCGTTTGCTGTGCTGCTGCCGCAGGCTGTTGCGCCAAATGCCAAAATTGCAGTTAAACCAACCAATGCTAACTTTCCTAATTTCATATCTTTTATCCTCCAAATCTTCTTTAATTTCCAAAAACGCTCTCTGTTCTTTTTAATGCTTCTTCAACGATACTTCTCGGACAGGCCAGATTCAGCCTGATGAAGCCTTCGCCCTCCTTGCCGAACCATCCGCCCAGATCTCCGGCCACCTTCGCCTGCTCCAGAAGCTTTCGATTGATCTCATCCAATGTCAATCCCGTCTTTCTGAAGTCTATCCAAAGGAAATACGTTCCCTCTGTCCGACTGACAGCTACATTTGGAATATTCTCTTTGATATACTCCGCTGCATATTGAATGTTGGCACCAATATAAGCCAGCAATTCCTGCAGGTAATCCTCACCATATGTATAAGCTGCTTCCGTGGCCGGTAATCCGAAAAGATTCAAGCCTGCGGCCTCATCCGCTCTGATCTGTGCCATATATTTTTGTCTTATTGATTCATCCGGTATCACAACGATTGATGTCCGAAGACCTGCCAGATTAAAGGTCTTGCTTGCTGCATAGGCCGTGATGATATTTTTCGTCCCGGCAATTTTCAATGTCGGTGTATGCTTAAAACCGTCCATGATCAGATCAGAATGAATCTCATCTGAAAAGATCAGTACATGATGTTTCTGACAGATTTCGACAATCCTTCGAAGTTCCGCTTCTGTCCATACTCTTCCCACTGGATTATGCGGACTGCACAAAATGAATAACTTCGTGTTCTCATTCTTGGCCTTTCTCTCAAAATCCTCAAAATCAATGGTATAGCTGCCATCCTTTTCAATCAGCGGATTCTCAACAGCTTTTCTATTATTATAGGTAATACACCTGTCCTTGAAAGGATAATAAACCGGCGGCTGAATCAAAACGCCGTCACCTTCGTTTGTGAATGCCTGTACCGCATAGGTGATGGCCGGTACCACGCCCTGAGTGATTACAAGGCTTTCTGCCGTCACATCCAGGTCATGTCTCTTTTTCATCCAGCTGATAAACGCATTGTCAAAGCTTTTTCCCTTTGGTGCCGGATAACCATAGATGCCGAAGGCTGCCTTTTTCTTCAGGACCTCAATAACTTCATCCGGTGCTGTAAAGTCCATATCCGCTACCCACATAGGCAATGCACCAGAGGCATTATAGCCCGGAAATCTACCCTCAAAACCGTCCCATTTGCTGCTGTCGGTACCGCGTCGTTCTATATATTGGTCAAAATTATATTTTCCCATAGGTAACGGTTCCTCCTAAATGTAAAGACTCGGACTTGCCTTTGTAAACAGTTCAATACCTGTCTTTGTCACAAGGAACGTGTCCTCAATATTGTATGTCTGATTCTTTGAGCTGTAATATGGCAGTTCAATATTCATCACCATATTCTCCTCAAAGACTCTGTCTTCACCCGGTGCGATGAATGGATATTCTTCACTGAACAGTGAGCATCCGATGGAATGACCCTGATGGCCTCTCACATAACCATTGAAGCCTCTCTCCTTTAACACTCTGTGTATGCCATTGAAAATTTCGCTCATTTTCACCCCCGGTCCGATATTGTTGATGGCATATTCATAACCTGCCCAGAGATGTGCGTATAATTCTTCTCTGTTCTTCGCCGTTGCTGTTCCAACCACAAATGTTCTGGCCAGATCGGAATTGTAACCTTTTAATGTCGGACCGCCATCCAGACGAATAATATCACCTCTGTTGATTCTTGTATGCGGCGGAATAAAGGATGGTGTAAAGTTCTCACCAATAGTATGGGCGTTGGCCACATCAATGATATCCGGTGACCATGAAAATGCAGTTGTATTGAAAAGCTGAAGCACATCGGCCTCCGTCATGCCCGGAACAATGGCCTTTGCTACTTTGTTCATGGTCAGTTCACTGTAATGGGCCGCTTCCCTTAGCACTTCGATCTCCCATGGTGTTTTGATGGCTCTGGCCTCAATGAGCAGCTGCTTGATATCAACGAGATTTTTCTCTTTAAAGGTATCTGTCAGAAACTGCCATGCATACGGTGTCAGATAAGAGGGCTGCACACCGATTCGAAGATTCTCTTTCTTTTCAGGCAAAAACTGAAGAGCCAGCTTATAGGTTTTGTTCAAATCCGGCTGGACTTCCTTTTCCATTCCCTCAATGGCATAATCTTCAATATAAATCCATGTCGGATAAGAAATGATTTCGACACCCTCCACAGCCATCTCTGCTGTTCTTCTGGCAAATTCACTGACAACAATTCCGGCCCTGCCATCTTTTGTGACAACGGCTACCGTTCCGCCTGTCTGCCCGTTTTTATATAAATCTCTTGATGCATAACCTGTTGCATAAAATACCGCATCACCTGATGTCAAAATCAGCGCATCCAGATTGTCTTTGTCCATCTGTTCTGTCAGTCTCTGAATTATTGCTTTCTGATCTCTTTCTGCCATTTTGTTGTCCTCCTTAATGCTAAATCTCAAATGCTCATTCTTTCATTTCTAATAATACAAAAAAATCCGTACATGTACGGATTCAAATAACACCATCTATCATCTATTTCAGATCAATCATCTATGCTGGCTGTTCTCACATTCTCGCACAATATTTCGGTTTCATATCTTCTCTTTTATTCATACAACACATATTCATCTTACAACAACACATACACATCATGATTTTCTCTCTTTGCTTTTTGTTTTTTTATATCATACTATTCCGATATGATAATTGTCAAGACTTTTTTTACTATTACTCTTTATAAATACAATCTATATCGACTTTAATATACATCCACCTTCAACAATTACATTTCCATAACGATTTGTGTCCATTCTTCACTTTTTATTCAGAACTTCGACACAATTTGGTCACAAGCGAATGGTATAGTATAGACATAAACGAAAAGGAAACGACAAAGTTTTCGTTTATAAATCTTTTTCATAAACTTTCCTCTTTTTAATAATAAAAGCGCTGTACTGCCAACAGCGCTTTTATTATTTTTAATTATTCCTCTGCCCTTGACAGACACCAATATTTCTCTTATATTATTAGTTAGATTTCTAATCATTCGTTTTCTATCTATAAATTCTTAATCTACATAAAAGGAGCATTTTTCATGAAAGAATCTCTTCACTATTTACTCATGGCCAACCATTTTATGATTCAGAAGGCACTTGTGACCAGCGTCAAAGACACCGGTCTGACCTCCGGGCAGCCCAAAGTTCTGGATTATCTGAAGAATCATAACGGTGCTGTGCAGAAAGATATTGCCGCCGGATGTCATATTGAACCGGCTTCTCTCACTGCTATTTTAAACGGTATGGAGACTAAAGGGCTGATTGAACGTCGACTCTGTCCCGACAATCACCGCTTTTATAATGTTTATTTGACTGAGACAGGCCGCCTCTATGTGGGCCGCCTTGAAAATGAATTTGATACCATTGAATCTTATGCGCTTCAGAATTTTTCTGAAGCTGATAAAGAACAGCTGATAGAATATCTCAGCCGCATTTACAATACGATGCTGAATTACAAAGGAAAAGAGGATAAATCAAATGAATAAAGACCTTGCAAAGAAAAACAATAATTTAAAAGTCAGAATACCCATGTATTTTGTCGGACTTTTTCTCATGACCATCGGTATTGCTATTTCAGTCAAATCCAACCTGGGCGTATCCCCTGTTAGCTCCATTCCTTATACCATGACCTGTGTCTGGGGCATTGAAATGGGCAAGGCAACAATTTTGTTTCACACCATTCTAGTTCTGATCCAGATTATCCTTCTGCGTCGAAATTTTAAACCGATCAACCTGCTGCAGATTGCTGTCGGTGTGGTTTTCGGTTACTTTACGACCTTCTGCAACTACCTGGTATCTTTTTTGCCGACACCGGAAAATATTCTGATCCGAATCATTATGATGCTCATCAGTACGGTTTTCATCGCTGTGGGAATCTTCTTCTATCTGCCGCCTAATCTGATGCCGCTGGCAGGCGAAGGTGCCATGCAGGCCGTATCCCAGATTACCGGAATGGATTTTTCCAAGGTCAAGATTCGTTTTGACTGCACCATGGTCCTGATTTCCATTATCACCTGCCTGATCACTATTCACAGTCCCGGCAGTGTGGGCATCGGCACCGTCATTGCGGCAGTTCTGGTAGGCACAGTACTGGGCATCGTAACAAGGCTTTTCGGACAACAGCGTGATCGGCTGCTTTACGCTTAAAATCCTTACATCATAAAAAGGAGCTTTGCACATTAGTGCATAAGCTCCCCTTTCAAAAAATCAGAAGGTGAAATAGCCTTAATTTCTGATTTCTCATAATCAGCAATATTGCGCGTTACAATATATTTCGCCCCATAATCCCTGGCACATTCCATTTGAAGACAATCTTCAAAATCAGAAAAATCTTCATTTTCAAGTCCAATTATTAGTTTTGTCTTGTCAATACCAATAATATCGAATATCTCACATATACTAAGTAAAATTTCTCTTCGTTCTTTTATATTATAAGTTTTTCTAAGAATAAAAAACATATTAGATATTGAATGTGCTGCTACACATCCTCTATAAATGCCATCTACACATCTTCTAACTATTTCACTGGCATTATCATAAAAAGGCTCCCTCATAAGTAAATAGTCCAATAAAATATTTGTATCCAATAAAATTTTATCTACCATACTTTTCCTCACGATACCTTTTCAATTCATCATTTTCATTTATATCTGCTTTCTTCCGCAAATGTTCTAGCCTCTTGAAAGCATTCTTTTTAGCTAGACGTTCATCCTCACCTAATCCATTAATTCCCCGCATAATCTGAAGAACAAATGTTATTTTATCTTCCGGCAGTCTTTCCAATTCGCGCATCGCGCTCTGTCTTAATATAGTCATCACGCACCTCCTTGTAATGCCTTTTCCATAAAATCTTTTTATTATTATATCATAACCAATTATCAAATACTATCATAAAAAATCGCCCACAATAGTTTGATGCTGGCGTAAAACTATCATGAGCGATTTTTCTATTGATTATTTATTGATAACTCGTTTTACATATGTTGTATGCAGTACTTCATGAGCCTTATGGCTTCCCGGTTCGCCAAAGTACTCTTTGTAGAGCTGCTGGATAGCCGGATTCTCATGAGACTTACGAATTGTTTTAGCCGCATCGTTCTCATACAGAGCCTTTGCACGGATTGCACGTACATCTGTAAAGTTACGAACGCTGCCGCGTACCTGAGGCTGACCGCCGCCATTGACACAACCGCCAGGGCATCCCATGATCTCAATGAAGTGGTAGTTTGCTTCGCCGGATTTCACCTTATCAAGAAGCTTTCTTGCATTGCCGAGTCCGGATGCAACTGCAACGTTGATATCCATGCCTGCAACATTGTATGTTGCTTCTTTAATGCCTTCTGTACCACGAACTTCCTGGAATTCTACATTCTTCAGTTCTTCGCCTGTCAGTGTTTCAACTGCAGTTCTTAAAGCAGCTTCCATAACGCCGCCTGTTGCACCGAAGATAACAGCTGCACCTGTGGATTCACCCATCGGATTATCAAACTGTTCATCCGGCAGTTCATTGAACATCAAGCCGACTTTCTTGATCATACGAGCCAGCTCACGTGTTGTGATTGCGATATCTACATCAGGAACACCAGCTGCATCTTCGTCATCTCTGCCGATTTCGAACTTCTTAGCTGTACATGGCATCACGCTGACGCTGACGATCTTCTTAGGATCAATGCCCATCTTCTCAGCAAAATAGGTCTTTAATGTTGCTCCGAACATCTGCTGTGGAGACTTGCAGCTTGAAAGGTTCTCTGTCATATCAGGGAAATAATGTTCACAGTATTTGATCCAGCCTGGTGAACAGGATGTGATCAGAGGCAGTTTGCCGCCATTTTGAACTCTGTCAAGGAATTCATGTGCTTCTTCCATGATGGTTAAGTCAGCTGCAAAATCTGTATCAAAAACTTTATCGAAACCAAGACGACGCAGTGCTGCAACCATCTTGCCTTCTACATCTGTACCCATCGGATAACCGAATTCTTCTCCAAGACCTGCACGTACACTTGGTGCTGTCTGAACAACAACATATTTATCAGGATCTGCAATTGCTGCAAAGATTTCGTCTGTGTTGTCTTTCTCATATAAAGCACCTGTCGGACAGACAGCAATGCACTGACCACAGGATACACAGCTTGTATCAGCCAAATCCATGTTGAATGCTGTACCGATATAACTCTTAAAACCACGCTCATTCGGACCGATGACGCCGATACCCTGAACCTTCTCACAGACAGCACTGCATCGACGGCAAAGGATACATTTGCTGTTATCACGAACCATATGTGCAGCGGATGTATCAATCATCGCCGGTGTCATCTCACCATCATAATAGTTCTGATCTTCAACACCCAGTTCCTTACATAACTGCTGCAACTCACAGTTTCCGCTTCTGACACAGCTTAAGCATTCTTTCTTGTGGTTGGAAAGAAGCAGTTCCAATGTCTTTTTACGTGATTCGATAACCTTCGGTGTGTTGGTCCAGACTTCCATACCCGGATTGATCGGATATACACAGGAAGCAACAAGGGATCTTGCACCTTTTACTTCTACAATACACATACGGCATGCGCCGATTTCATTGATTTCTTTTAAATAGCAAAGTGTAGGGATGTCAATATGTGCCAGTCTGGCAGCCTCCAAAATGGTAGAGCCTGCTGGTGCACTGACTTCAACACCATTGATTTTGATTGTAATATTTTCCATTGTCTGCTCCTCCATTACTCTTTGTAGATTGCGCCAAAGCGGCATTTTTCCATACAAGCACCGCACTTCAGACACTTAGACTGATCGATAACATGAGGCTCTTTGAGTTTGCCTGAAATTGCACCATTCGGACAATTTCTTGCACATAATGTACAGCCTTTACATTTATCTGCATCAATCTTGTAGGACAGCAGAGCCTTGCAAACGCCGGCAGGACATTTCTTGTCTACGATATGAGCAATATACTCATCTCTGAAATAACGAAGTGTGGACAGAACAGGGTTTGGTGCTGTCTGGCCCAGACCGCATAATGCATTATCTTTGATGTAGTAGCAGAGTTCTTCCATCTTGTCAAGATCTTCCAGAGTACCTTCACCCTTTGTAATCTTATCAAGCATCTCATACAGACGTTTTGTACCGACACGGCAAGGTGTACACTTACCGCAGGATTCATCTACAGTGAACTCCAGGAAGAACTTGGCAATATCTACCATACAAGTATCTTCATCCATAACGATCAGACCGCCGGAACCCATCATGGAACCGATGCTGATCAGGTTGTCGTAATCGATTGGAATATCCATATGTTCTGCAGGAATACAACCGCCGGAAGGTCCGCCTGTCTGAGCAGCCTTAAACTTCTTGCCGTTTGGAATACCGCCACCGATATCCTCGATGATGGTACGAAGTGTCGTACCCATAGGAACTTCTACAAGACCTGTATTATTAATCTTACCATTGACAGCGAATACCTTTGTACCTTTGGACTTCTCTGTACCCATGGAAGCAAACCATTCAGCACCATTCAGGATGATCTGTGGAATATTCGCATAAGTCTCAACATTGTTCAGGATAGTCGGGCTTGCGAAAAGACCTTTGACAGCCGGGAATGGCGGTCTTGGTCTTGGTTCGCCTCTGTTGCCTTCGATGGATGTCATAAGGGCTGTTTCCTCACCACAGACGAAAGCACCTGCACCAAGTCTGAGATCAATATCAAAATCAAATCCTGAATCGAAAATGTTCTTACCTAACAGACCATATTCTCTTGCCTGTTTGATGGCAATATTCAGACGTTCAACAGCAATCGGGTACTCAGCACGGACATAGATATAACCCTGGGAAGCACCAATTGCATAACCTGCAATAGCCATTGCTTCCAGAACAACATGCGGGTCACCTTCCAGAACGGAACGATCCATGAATGCACCCGGGTCACCTTCATCCGCATTACAACAGACATATTTCTGAACGTTGCCTCTGTTGCCTGAAGCAAATTTCCATTTCATACCGGTCGGGAATCCGGCACCGCCACGGCCTCTTAAACCACTGGCAAGAATTGTCTCAATAACATCATCCGGGCTCATCTCGGTCAGTACACGGCCAAGGGCTTCATAACCGCCTGTACCAATGTATTCATCGATACTCTCAGGATTGATGATACCGCAGTTTCTAAGGGCAACTCTGTGCTGCAGACGATAGAAATCTGTATCTTTCAGGGCTTTGGCCTTGCCGCCGTCCTCTACATATAATAAACGTGTAACAACACGACCTTTTAACAGATGCTCACTGACGATCTCAGGAATATCTTCCGGTTTCACCATTGAGTAAAATATTGCATCAGGATAAATAACCATAACAGGACCCTGTGCACATAAACCATGACATCCGGTCTTAACAATGGCTACTTCATTCTCTAAGCCGTTCTTCTTCAGTTCTTCCTGAAGAAGGCTGATCAGCGTCTCACTTCCGGAGGATGTACATCCGGTGCCGCCGCAAACTAATACATGGGAACGATACATAGCTGTCTACCTCCTATAAATTTGTTGCGCTTAATGTATATTTACCAAGAACCTGACCACGGATCAGATGCTGTTCTACCACTTCATCAGCCTTCTCCGGTGTCATCTTAATATAAGTCACTTTCTCTTTGCCAGGTTCATAAACTTCTACAATCGGTTCATACTGACATAATCCAATACAACCTGTCTGTGTAACAATAACATTGTCCAGATGCTTAGCCTGAACATCTTCAGCTAACTTATTAAGCACTGGTCTTGCGCCGCTGGCAATACCACATGTTGCCATACCGACAACCACACGAATATGATGAGAATTATCATCCTCTCTCATATTGACCTCACCCTGCATTCTGTCACGAATGGCTTTCAATTCTGCAAGTGATTTCATGCTGTCTCCTCCTCATTCTATACAACTGCGCCGCCGTCAACTTCATGACTGTTTTCGTTAAGAAATTGACGAATATACTCTGATACCTCAGGGTTATTCAGCGGCACACCCTCCAAAATATTCTTAAATTCTCTTGTATCCAGCGTAAAGGAACGCTGATTGAACGTATATGTATATAAAAAATCTATCTGTGTGTTGAATGTGATCAAGGTATAAATCGTTCCATTCATATCACCAAGGGGCATCCTGTCAATATGGGATAAACCGAATACCGCTGTGACCTTCGTCCCGACACCGGGCTCAGACTGAATAGAAAAACTGCCTCCCGTACTTTCGGCAGCCATCTTGAAAAACGGAACCCCCAGACCGATCTTGCGGGTTGTGCGGGTTGTAAAGAACGGGTCCGTCACACGGGCCGTCTGTTCTGTCGTCATACCGCAACCATTATCTTCTATAGTAATGGTCAACGTATCCGCTGCTTCATCCACATCCACTGAAATCTGTATCAGTGATGCTTCCGCTCTCACGGAATTCTGGGCAATATCCAATACATTCAACGCAATCTCAGGCATCATGACTAGTTATACTTCTCCAATACACCATCAATATCGTCTACAGTCAATCGACCGTACACTTCACCATTCACCATCATAACCGGTGCAAGACCACAGGCGCCGACGCAACGACAGGCATCCAGTGAAAACTTACCATCCGGTGTACACTCACCGCCTGCAATATCAAGCTTCTCCATGAGCTTATTGTAAATATCTCCGGAACCCTTAACATAACATGCAGTACCAAGACAGACGGAAATCTCATACTTGCCCTTCGGATTCAGGTTGAACCATGAATAGAATGTGGCAACACCATAAATCTTCTCAAGAGGTACATTCAATTCATCAGAAATGATTTTCTGAACCTCAATCGGAAGGTAGCCGTAAATCTCCTGCGCTTTCTGCATGATCGGCATCAGACATCCCTTCTCATCTCTGAGTTCCTGGATGACTTTCAGCAATTGTTCTTTCTGCTCTTCTGTACCATAAAAAGGTACTGTTTTCTTATTTGAAGCCAAAAGAATCCCTCCTTCTTTTTTCTCATAATATTACAGGTCGATTGTCCTGCTAAAAGACATGAATTTGCTTTCTTATGACAGCATATCACTATTTTTCATAATAATCAACCTATTTTTACCGCAGAGTTTAGTAAGTTTTTAACAACGTTTGTTAAATTTTTGTTTTTATACAAATACACGCCGTCATTCTCGCTAATTTAACCCACATATATTTTAGCACTTTTTGTTGAAATCGTACACCACCCATGCTATACTGTTTACGAATAATATTATCCCTTCTCCGCAATACAACAGCCAGACAGCGTTTACACCTGTCGTCCGCTGTGCAAAGCAGTTGGAAGCCTGCACGGAGAAACAGACAGGAGGAATTTTCATGCTTGTAAGAGATCTCATCCCATTGCTGGATGCTGAACTGATTTACGGATCAGATGATATTGATATACGCGAAATCCATTCCGGATGCGGTTCAGATATGATGAGCGATGTTTTGGCCTTTGTAAAAGATCAGCCGGTGCTGCTGACAGGCCTGTGCAACCCGCAGGTTATCCGCACCGCTGAGATGATGGATATTATGTGTCTGGTTTTTGTACGAGGTAAGCGGCCGGATGAGAAGATGATCGAACTGGCCCGTGAGCGTGGCATCTGCCTGCTTGCCACACCGCATACGATGTTTACGGCGTGTGGCATACTCTACAAGGCCGGACTGGTCGGAGGTGCTTAAGGTGAACGATACGATAAAGTTAGAATATACGGTCTCTGGCGAAGATTTCACTCGCGCCGGTGAAGCCAGCAGTGACCTCAAGAATATGCTCAAGCAGCTGGGCGTTTCCCCTGATGTCGTCAGAAAGGTATCCATTGCCATGTACGAAGGTGAGATCAATATGGTGATCCATGCCAATGGCGGCATTATCACGGTTTATATCTCCCCCACAGAAGTCACCATGATCCTGAAGGATTCAGGCCCGGGTATACCTGATATTGACAAGGCCATGCAGGCCGGCTACTCGACAGCTCCTGACAATATCCGCTCCCTTGGATTCGGTGCCGGCATGGGATTGCCTAATATGAAGAAATACTCCGATGACATGAAGATAGAAACAGAACTGGGTGTCGGCACCACTGTAACTATGACTGTCCGAATCTGCTAATATGTAACTGAAAGGAAGGTGATAGGATGAACAAAAAATTCTTTCATTCTGTATACCTTGACGAAAGCCTCTGCAAAGGCTGTATCAATTGTATCAAACGCTGTCCGACCCAGGCCATCCGCGTCCGCAACGGCAAAGCCCGCATCACCAGCCAGTTCTGTATTGACTGCGGTGAATGTGTCCGGACCTGCAGCCATCACGCAAAGAAAATACATATCGATTCTCTGGATATACTCAACAACTACGCATACACGGTTGCTCTTCCTGCACCTTCTCTGTATGCGCAATTCAATAACCTGGATGATGTCAATATTCTGCTGACAGCCCTCATCTACCTTGGTTTTGATGATGTCTATGAAGTCGGTGCCGCAGCAGAACTTGTCTCGGAAGCCTCAAGGAAGTATGTAGATGAACACCAAGATCAATGGCCGTTTATCAGCACAGCCTGCCCATCTGTTGTTCGTCTGATCAGAGTCCGTTTTCCGAACCTCATTGACCATCTACTGCCGATTCTCCCTCCCATTGAAGTGGCAGCTACCCTTGCCAGAAAACGAGCTATGGCCAAGACGGGCCTGCCTGCTGACAAAATCGGCATTATTTTTATTTCACCATGTCCATCAAAGGTCACCTATGTCAAATCCCCACTGGGAACAACCCGCAGTGAAGTAAACGGTGTTCTGGCCGTCAAAGATGTTTATCCCCTTTTACTGCCACATATGAAGATTGCCGAACAGCATCCCATGGATCTGGCGATTTCCGGCAGAATCGGCATTGGCTGGGGCTGCAGCGGCGGTGAGGCCGGCGGCATGATCACAGACAGCTATCTGGCCGCCGATGGCATTGAGAATGTCATTCGTGTTCTGGAAGACCTGGAAGATGAGAAGTTTGCAAAACTGCAGTTTATTGAGCTCAATGCCTGCAGCGGTGGCTGTGTCGGCGGTGTTCTCAATGTAGAGAATCCTTATGTTGCCAAAGCCAAGATCAAACGTCTGAACAAATATCTTCCGGTGGCCAGAACCCACAGCGAAGATATTCCCCAGAAAGTGGAGCTTGGATGGCATACAACGGTTGAATATGAACCGGTTTTCAGGATTGGTGATACCATGCTTGAGAGCATCACCAAGATGAAACAAATCGAAGAACTCTGCAATGAATTTCCGGGACTTGACTGCGGTTCCTGCGGTGCCCCGTCATGCCGTGCCCTGGCAGAGGATATCGTCCGGGGCAAAGCCGAGAAAAACGACTGTGTTTACATTCTCCGCAATCACATTCATCTGCTTTCCGAAACCTACTCACGCTTCTCACACGAAGCTATTGTAGACGGCGAAGACCCGAATGCATGCATCCATATTCTGATGCATTATATGGACAAACTGACAGAAGAGATCGCATTGCTTGACTCACACAATCTGATTAATTCAGATACTGAATCCGAGGAGGGACAGGACCATGACCATTAAAGAATTAATTGACAGCGGCTTATTTAAGACAATCAATATCGGAGATGACACAGACCGCAACATCTCCGGACTTTTCTGCTGTGACCTGCTGAGCATTGCCATGAGCAAGGCACCTGAAGACAGCGTATGGGTCACAGTCATGGGGAATATCAATACACTGGCTGTTGCTGCCCTGTGTGATGTTGGCTGCATTGTTCTCGCCGAGGGTATTTCTCTGGATGATGCTGCCAGGGCCAAGGCTGTCCAGCAGCATATTACCGTTCTCAGCACGGATATGCCGATTTTTGACGCCGCACTGAAGGTTCACGAGCGCATCCATGCCTGATTTAAACTATGATCTTCATATCCATTCCTGTCTTTCCCCATGCGGGGATGATGATATGACACCGGCCAACATTGTGGGTATGGCCATGATCAAAGGCCTTGATCTCATCGCTGTGACAGACCACAATTCATGCAAGAATTGTCCCGCAGTCCTGACTATGGCAGAGGCTTACGGTCTGACCGCCCTTCCAGGAATGGAACTGACCACTTCCGAGGAAGTACATGTGGTCTGCCTTTTTGCCGATTTAGCGGATGCTCTGGCCTTTGACGAATATGTCTACAGTCATCTGATGGCCGTCCCGAATAACGAGAAGATTTTCGGCAAACAGCAGCTCTATAATACAGACGATGAAGTGATCGGAACGATCCCAAATCTGCTGATCAACGCCACAACGATTTCATTTGATGACGTCTTTGCTCTGACCAGGGATTACAATGGGATCATGATACCTGCCCATATTGACAAAACGGCCAACAGTCTGCTGGCCAACCTGGGCTTCATTCCGCCGGACAGCCAGTTTACCTGTGCCGAGATCAAAGATATGTCCAAGTATCATGAACTGAAAAAGCAGCATCCCTATCTGGAACACTGCCATATCATCAGCGATTCTGATGCCCATTATCTGGAGCACATCAATGAACCACATTATACCTTGTCTGTCAAAAGCCGAAATCCAAAGGATATCCTTTCAGCCTTGACAACAGCTGTATAGAAACGGGACTGACGCACGTAACCATGCATCAGTCCCTTATATCAATTCGTTAATTTTTTTACCCAACGGTAACTTCTAAAGCGGATAAAGGCCGGAATTCCTTTAAAGAACTGATCCGACTGAATCACGATGACGACCAGTTCTACCGGCAGCTTCCACCAGAATGCTGCCGCAAAGGATAATGGCATGACAATCGCCCACGTACTGATCATACTCATCACCATATTGAACTTCGTATCTCCGCCGCCCTGAATAATCCCGGCACTGACCGGCATCTGATAGGACATCCCCACCATGACAAAACTCATAATCACAATCAGATGATCTGCCAGCCGCAGTGCTTCTCCGGATAACTGATACATGGAAAGTAATGGATTTTTCAAAGCAAACAGTATAATTCCCAAAACAATTCCTACAGCCACATCGATCGTTGCCAATGTTCTGGCATCTGAACGAATCCGTTTCATATTGCCTCTTCCGACGCCATTTCCCATCATAACCGCCGATGCCGATGTCATTGCAATGACAATCACTTTCAAATATTGATAGAAGGTTGTTGCCACAGAATTCGCTGCAATGGCGTCATCTGATAAATGCCCAAGGATGGCTGTCTGCATTGGCACAGAAACACCCCACAGAATCTGTGCCAGAATAATCGGCATCGCCGCTTTCATATAATCTTTTCGTAAGGAATCGTCTGATTGCAACAGTTTTTGCTTAAACAGCTCAATTTTCTTATCTTTTATAATATAAATCACCACGATGACCAGTTCCAGAATCCGGGCTACAAGTGTACCAATCGCCGCACCCATAATTCCCATCTCCGGCATGCCAAACCGTCCAAAAATCAATGTGTAATTAATAGCCACATTGATAATCAGGGAAACAACAGATATATAAAAACTGATATTGACGATTTCCACACTCCTGAGGGCTGCCATCAAAATATTCGTTATGATATAGAACGCAAATGTCCACTTCAACAAATTCAGATACCCAAGTCCCTGATTGATAATTTCCGGTGCGTTAGTAAACAGGCCAAGCAGCTGTTTTGGCATCACTGTACAAAGCACCACAATCACAATTCCGCAGAATAGTCCTGCCTTCAACGCAATCCCCGTCAGCACTCGAATCGGTTCCTTCCTATTCTCTCCCCAATACTGGGAAGCAAGTACGACAAGTGCATTTCCAAAAGCCAACGCAAACTGCTGTACCATGAAAAATATCTGATTCACCGTGGCTGCCCCTGACAGCGCATTCTGACTGTAGCTTCCCAACATCAGATTATCCGCCATATTCACACTGTAGGCTACCAGATTCTGCAAAGTCAGAACAAGCATCATGCCAAAAAAGGTTTTATAAAATCCCCTGTTATGTGTAAAAAAACGTTCTTCCATTAATTGTTTATATGCTCCCTTCAAGTCAGACTATGATCAGTATATCATAAAACTGTTTTCTACACTAACAAATCTGCAGAAGATTTTCCATTATTAACAGATTAAGGTTTCACATATCTGGAACTGGATCTGCACTTTAAGTGCACTCATCCCAATTACGAACGGATCGCATCCACCAGCTTCCGCCGCAATCAAAAAGCCTCTCTATCAAGTTTTTAAAATCTTGATAGAGAGACTTTTTAATACACAATTAAGGATTTTGCAAATTCAGAAACTTTTTCTTTTCTAAATACAAGTTTTAAATGAACATTGGAATGAAGTATAAGCCCAGGCATGTGATAACTACCCAGAATACGCACATGAAAGCCATGAAGCCCCATACATCTTTCAGTTTCATACCTACTACAGACAGTGCAGGGATAACATACAGAGGCTGTAAGAGGTTCGTACACTCATCACCAAATACGAAACCATTCAAGCAGTTAACAAGGTTTGTACCAGGGATAGACTGAGCAGCCTGTACGATCAGAGGACCCTGAACAGTGAACTGACCACCCTGTGATGGAATGAACAGGTTAACAACACAAGCTGACAGGAATGAGAAGATCGGCATTGTCTGAGCTGTCGCTACAGATACGATTGCATTAACGATAACAGAACCAAGACCGCCTTCAACATACATCATACCCATGATCGCACCATAGAATGGGAACTGAAGGATAACGTCTGTTGCCAGATGCATGCTGTCTGTGTGTGCTTCCATCCATGAATGTGGCTGCGGGAACAGGAAGCAGTTGATACCAACGAACATGAAGATAACCATGTTCATATTTAATGTTGCAAAGAAACCTTTTGTTGCAATTGAATAAATGATATAGATAAAGATAGCGGCACCAACAACCCACATGATTGGTTTGCATGTGTTCATCTTTTCAGCCGGTGTTGTAGCTTTTTCACGGCTCTGGTAATCCTTTGGTGCTACATCTGCCTGTGTTGCGATACTTCTTAATTCTACTAACTCGTCATCGCCCGGCTGTGTAAATAATACTAACACAATAAAGCAAACAGCGAGGATAACCCAAAGTACAACGTTAACCGGGTTGTAGCAAGTTTCAGCAACTGTCATTGTCTTACCTACGATTTCAGCATAGTTGCTGCCTTCTGTCGCAAGGTTTGAATACAGTGTTGCGGATGGTCCAAGGCACTGGCCAAGAATCATACAGCAGTAACCGCCGGCAACCATCATTGGGAAATGAAGACCTTTGACACGTTTAGCGAGCTGCATAGCCAGGATAGGTGTAACGATTGTACAGAAAGCCCAGTTCAGCATAGATGATACATAACCAAAAGCCATTAACAGAATCAGGGCTGCTACACGTGTGTGTACAAGACCTGCAAGGCCATCAAGTAACTTGGAAACCTGTGGGCTTCGAGCACATGTTGCACAAACAACAACCATCAGGCCCATCTGGAATGCCAGTGTGAACTGGCTGCTTAAGCCATCCCACCAAGATGTTAACAATTCTACAGGTCCAATGTGACAAACTGTCAATGATAACACAGCTACCACCAGCGTTAAAACGACACAGAAAACAAATGAATCCGGAATAATTTTCTCAGCTGCAAAATTAAATTTCTTACTGATTTGCCAAAGCGGTGTTCCTTTTCTCTTCTTCTCGCTCATAATCTACTCCCTTTCTCTCTTTTAAAACCCTCTGTCTCCCCAGAGAACTATGAGAAACACGCTCCGCGAGTTTCTCAAGTTATCGCGGCAGTCGCCAAATTCTCATGCAAGCACGGACTTTGGCTCGTTGCTCGCGTAAATTAATTTTTTAACTGTCCGAAGACAGTTAAAAACGTCTTTGAGCAGTTATTTTATTATTTATTTTCCGTATAACATCTTGATCAGATATTCATTCAGACCACCGTTGATCTCAGCGATTTCATCTTCAGTGTAGGACATAAAACCTGTCTTCTTACCGTCTTTTGTCTCGGCTCTGAAGCCCATCTTGCCTTCATCGATCATTTCCTTCAGAAGTGGTGATGGTTCATGGCTGTCTTCAAGGTCTTTTAATACATAATCATGAATGTTATAAGTCAACTGAGTACCTACCATATCAGAATTTACCAGCGGCGGTAAGTATGGCAGTCTTAAACCAAAGCTGTATTTGCAGGCATCATCAACAGTTTTAGCGTCTGCAATACCTCTTTCAACGATGGAAATCGCTTCACGCCATAATGCATGCTGCATTCTGTTGGCGATGAATCCAGGTACATCCTTCTTGCAAAGAACAGGTTTCTTGCCTGCTCTTGTCAGCATATCCATCACAGTTTCAACAACTTCATCTGTTGTCGCTTCTGTTCTGACAACTTCTACCAGTGGAATAAGGAAGCCAGGATTCCAGAAATGTGTACCTACAAGTCTTTCTTTATGTTTGCATTTTGCAGAAATTTCTGTAGGGCTCATAACGGATGTATTTGTACAGAAGATCGTATCTTCGGAAACAATGCCTTCCAGCTGTGCGAACAGATCCTGTTTCAGCTGCATATCTTCCAGTACACATTCTACGACAAGATCCGCGTTCTTAACGCCTTCGCTCTCAATATCCTGTGTGAAGCTGATCTTGCTGATCACTTTATCAACATCAGCCGGTGTCACGATTTCTTTTTCGACCAGCAGTTTCATGTTGTTTCTGATCTTTGCTTCAATATCTACAGGGAATTTATCATATACTGTGATTGTGACATCGTCAAGTCCTGCTAAAACCTGTGCGATGGCGCTTCCCATCATACCGCCGCCACAGATTAAAATCTTTTTAACTTCTTTCATGACGTTTCTCCTATTTCTCTATTGCTACAGCTATTCAGAACATTTCTGAAATACTTTCACCATGTTCTGAACAGCCGACCGACATTTATTCAACTTCTAAATAATCTGCATCATCAGGCTGACGCGCACCATCTTTTTCGTAGACGCCCATGACATCACATTTCGGACAATATCCGAATTTCTCACCGAAATCCGGAATCATGTCAACGGCATACTCAAACTTCAGGCCGCATTTCGGGCAATGATAATACATATACATTGGTCCCCAGGTCATTTCACACCTCCTGTGAAGTTCCCGACTCAATTATTTTGTTAAACCAAGGATTTCACGTGCTTCAGCCGGTGTAGCAACTTCATTGCCGTATTCTCTGATCACACGGGCAGCTCTTTCAACGAACTGTGCATTGCTGTCAGCAAGAACACCCTTGGAGTACATAACATTATCTTCCATACCAACACGGATGTGGCCGCCTAAAGCAACTGCTGCGTACATAATTTCCATTGCGGAATGTCCAACACCGAATGTAGACCATGTAGAACCCGGGCAAAGCTGATCCATTGTTTCCTTCATGAATACAAGGTTCTTAACGGAACCAGGAATACCGTTTGCGCAGCCCATGCAGAACTGGAAGTGTAATGGTGCTTTCAGAACACCTTTCTTCAGATAGTAAGCTGCATTTGCGATCATACCAGGATCGAAAGCTTCGATTTCAGGTTTAACATTCAGTTCCTGGAACAGTTTACCGCATCTCTCAAGGAATGCAGGGCTGTTGATGAAGAGGCTGGCATTTAACCAGTTCATGGAACCGCAGTCATAAGAAGCCATCTCAGGTTTCAGGATCTGAACATGTTCAAGACGTGTATCATCTGTTGCATAGATATCACCGGATGTTGTCAGGTTCAGGATGATATCGCAGTCCGGATATCTTTCATGGATCAGGTTCACTGTTTCGATAAATTTATTCTTGTCCATTGTACCGTTGCCGTTGTCATCTCTCATATGAAGATGCGCGATGGCTGCACCTGCTTTCCAGCAAGCATATACGTCATCAGCAATTTCTGATGGAGTCATTGGTACGTTAGGGTTATTCTCTTTCTTTGGCCATGCGCCTGTTACTGCTGCTGTGATAATAGTTTTCTTTGCCATTGTTAATCTCTCCTTTAAAATCTAAATTAATTATTAAATTTTTCTAATAATTCCTTACGCCAATATATAATAGCAACATCTGTGCCAACTTTATTTTCCACCTCATTTTTGTACTTTTATGTGTACATTTATGCGTTTTTTCCAGTTTTTTAATGGTTTTTAGGGGAACTATTTGACAAATACGACCAAAAAGCGTATACTTTTCAGCAAAAGAAAGTGATTATATTCACCATGCGGTGATTTTTATCACCATCGTTATATTTTTATCGATTTTAGGAGGATAACATGAGCCAACACGGTCGATTTGAACAGGATTACCTGCGTATGAAAGTACAGATAGACAAACTGAAAGCCTCTGGACTATCTGAGGAACAGCGCACTATTTTTTCGAAACTGGACAAAATGATACAGCATTTCGAGCATCATCTTTTCACTGAATATATTGATTTTGAAGAGATTTGCGACAATCTGCCAGATGCCATTTATGTCGCAAGCCCGGACGGTACGACCATTTATGTCAATGATACCTACACCAAGCTCAGCGGTATCACGAAAGCGGAGGTTATTGGTGAAAATGTTCACCAGATCAATCGTGAGAAGAAACTTTACACCAATGGTATCCTTCCCACCATTCTGAAATATCAAAAAAGATCCGAGATTATCGGTGTGATGAAAAAGACGAATACCACGGTCCACATCAGCGGATTCCCGATTTTTAATGATAAGCACGAATTGAAATACGCAGTTGCCTGTGACCGTGATATCCAACAGCTAGAAACCGTCAAGGACCAGCTGATCCAGTTAAAGAGCGCCATTGAGAAGAAAGAAAACGAGAACAGTTATCTGCGTACCCAGCAAATTCAGCAATCCGAAGTGATTTTTAAAAGTGATCAAATGTATCAGGCTGTTTCTACTGCCCTGGCGGTTGCTCCGACAGATGCCACCGTCCTGATCACCGGTGAAAGCGGTACAGGCAAGGAAGTCATTACCAATCAGATCTATCAGGCCAGCAAACGTTTCGGTAAACCGTTTCTGAAGGTCAACTGTGCCGCCATTCCGGATACTCTGATGGAATCCGAACTGTTCGGTTATGAGCCCGGTGCCTTCACCGGAGCCAGCAAGTCCGGCAAAACCGGTATTTTTGAGCTGGCCAACGGCGGAACACTGATGCTGGACGAAATCGGCGAAATGTCAGTTCAGATGCAGACGAAGCTGCTCCGTGTCCTGCAGAACCACGAGATCACCAAAATCGGCGGTCACAAAGCCATCCCCGTAGATGTCCGCATTATTTCCGCCACAAATAAGAACTTACTTCAATGCATCGAGGAACATACATTTCGAGAAGACTTGTACTATCGATTAAACGTTGTACCAATTCAGCTTGTTCCTTTAAGAGAACGAAAATCAGATATAGAAGTGCTTTTTTATCACTTTTTTGAAAAATATACCAAGAAATACAACAAGCCCATCGAGATCTACAGTGATGCCCTGCATCTTCTGGAGAATTACAACTGGCCGGGCAATATCCGTGAATTAGAAAACGTCACAGAACGTCTTGTCGTTATAAATCAAGATAATATTATCGACAAGAAAATGGTGGCCCTGGTGCTTGGTATCCGGAACACAGATTCCTATGCCCATCCCGAAGATGAGTACAATCTGAAAGCTTCCACCATTGCACTCGAAAAGCACATTATAGAAAAAGCCCTGGCTACCTTCCATACAAAACGGAAGGCAGCCACGGCTCTCGGCATTGATCATTCAACACTGGTCAAGAAATGCCAACGATATGGTATTTAGACGTCAATTATTCTTCTTTATCGAGTTCTATACATTCCAGATCATCCGGAACATACAGATTTCCCTTGTAATATAACCGCCCTTCTGCTGTATAGAGGGCTTTTCGGCGTTCGATGTTGTCATCCTCGGTATGGTACAGGATAAGATTTGGTACATTGAGATAAGCCGCCAGTTCACAGGCCTCACGGACGGTACTGTGGTGCTTCTCATATGGATCGTACTGGTCCCGCTGCGAATACAGACAAAAGGCTTCATGCATGAGCCAATCACTGCCTTCGGCATAACCAAAGCAGTTCTCATTAAGAGGTTCGTCCCCGGCACAGGTGAGTTTCTGTCCGTTTTTAAGGCGCATTGTAAAGCCGTACTGCTTAGCCTTGGTAGATAAGATATCGAAAAATGTCACATCGTAATCCAGGATATGCTTCGTATCCCCATCATGAAGGGGTACGAACTGGATACGATGATCCAAAAGTCTTGTAAATTTCTTCGGCAATGTCAGATTGGCTATGGTTCGTACTGTTTCTACCAATGCACTGTGGCAATAAATCCGAAGATTCCCTTCATACTGTTCCCTGCGCATCTTTGTTGCAATCATACGGATCATCCAGATCATACCAAGCAAATGGTCTGTATGTTCATGGGTCAGAAAAATGTGATGGATCTGCGCCATGGAAATATCTGCATCCTGAAGTTGGCGCATGATGCCGTTGCCGCCGCCTGCATCTACCAGGAAATATTCATCATCATCCTGAATTGCAAAACAAGTATTATAACATCTGGTCACAAGGGCATTGCCCGTTCCCAGCATAATCAGTCTCTCCATTTGGTTATATCCCACTCCTGTCATTCAAATTTCCTATAAATTGAAGCAATGATTCAGCGGGCCGCTTCCCTCTCCCAGGTCAAGTCCATCCTTTAAAGCACCGGTGATATAATTCTTCGCATTCTGTACGCTTGTCTTCATATCATAACCCAAAGCCAGATTGCTGGCGATGGCAGATGATAAAGTACAACCTGTGCCGTGGGTGTTCGGATTATTGACACGTTCTCCGCGATACCACATAAATTCACCGTCATGGTATAAAAGGTCATCTGCAGTCTCTGTCAAATGTCCGCCCTTAATCAGAACGCTGCCTGAAAGATTTCTTCCAATGACTTCTGCCGCTTTCTTCATGTCATCTACATTCTTAATCTCAAAACCACACAGCTTCTCTGCTTCCGGGATATTCGGTGTAATGATATCCCCCATCGGGAGCAGGACAGAAATCAGCGTATCCATGGCATCCGGCTGCATCAGCGCGCATCCGCTTGTGGAAACCATCACCGGATCTACCACGATATTCTTCGCATTGTATTCCTTTAACTTTGCTGCGATCATCTGAATCGTCTCGATATTGGAAACCATGCCAATCTTGACAGCATCCGGAAAAATGTCCTTGAACACACAGTCCATCTGCTGACCCACAAAATCAGCACCTGCATCCAGCACCCCATAAACCCCTGTTGTGTTCTGTGCTGTCAATGCCGTAATTACACTCATTGCATAAACCTTGTGTGCTGTCATCGTCTTTATATCTGCCTGAATACCGGCACCACCGCTACAGTCGGAACCGGCAATTGTCAATACTTTCTTCATAAAAACATCCTTTCGTCAATGAAATCGCAATCTGAATTTGCTTACTCACAGTATACCATATCTTTATCTATATTGACAGATTTCTTTAAAACCATTATAAAAAAGCATTTCAGTTACTTTTTAATTGAGGACCAGCTTGGCAGCGCATTCAGCCATTCTTTTAATGATTTTCAACAACTTGACACTTTTCAACAGAATCTATATTATTGAATTATGACTTTATAAAAAGAGGTTTTATCATGAAAAAGAAACGTTTTCAGAAAATTTATATAGAAATCATCAACCGCTGCAATCTCAGCTGCAGTTTCTGTCCCACCAGTGACCGTCCGGCAAGAATGATGTCTGTGGATGAATTTGCGAAGATTGCTGCACAGGTAACCCCTTTTACAGACTACATTTGCCTTCATGTAAAAGGTGAACCGCTGATGCACCCATGGCTTGGCGATATTTTGGCCATCGCCCATCAAAACGAATTAAAAGTTAATCTAACCACCAATGCATTGCTTCTTCCCGAAAAACATCAGCTGCTTCTGGGCGAAACAGCACCCCGTCAGATTTCTCTGTCCCTGCACAGCTTTGATGCCAATACCATGCATACCCGGGATTTCCGCTCCTATCTTGAGAATGCCATTGATTTTGCCCGGACTTTTACAATGACAACACCGGGCTATATCAGCTTCCGACTCTGGAATCTGGATGGTACTGCCAAAGCTGACCAGCACCTTCGCAACCAGTTTATTCTCGAAACCCTTGAACAGGCCTATCATCTGGCCCAGCCCATTGACGCCTATGTGGGCAAGGTTCACGGCAACGCCATTGCACCCCATACCTATGTGAATTTTGACCAGCTTTTTGAATGGCCAGATGAACACGCACCGGATTACGGTTTCAACGGCACCTGCCATGGCCTGCGGCATCAATTGGCGATTCTGGCAGATGGCCAGGTCGTTCCATGTTGTCTGGACCACAACGGCCATCTGGCTTTGGGCAATATTTTCATAGAATCCCTGGATACGATTCTGTGCAAAGAAAAAAGTCTCCGAATCATCGAAGACTTCCGTTCTCACCATATTCATGAAAATCTGTGCCGTCGCTGCGGCTACCGTACACGTTTCTGATATTACAATACAGGGGCAAACAGGCGCAGTACCCACTGAACGATCTTTTCGTACCATGGACGGCTCTGCCACTCATCGAGATAGATTTCCTGACATTGTTTCAATGTCTCATGAATATCATCCCGGATATCCGCGACAGCCGATGACTCACAAGTGAACACACCGCATTCATAGTGCAGATAAAAGCTCCTGTAGTCCATGTTGATGGTTCCGCAGACCGCACACTCATCATCACAGACAACCGTCTTTGAATGGATAAAGCCAGGCATGTATTCATAGACATGGACACCGTTCGCAATCAGCGGCCCGTAATTGGCCACATTCACCATATAGACATACCATTTGTCATAGATATGCGGCACAATGATCTTCACATCCACGCCGCTTCGGGCTGTTCGGCACAAATCTTCCGTCATCTTCCTGTCAATAACCAGATACGGTGTTGTAATATAAACATAATCCCGGGCCTTATTGATCAGATGCGTATACACATCCTCCGCAGGATTATTGGGATTATTGGCCGGCCCATCACAAAACGGCTGCACAAATCCGTCACTGGGCATTTTGACCGTCGGCATGTAAACCGTATAATCCGTGGTAATCTCATACCCCATCGCCACTTCCCACATCTCAAGAAAAATTGATGTCAACCCCCACACACCTTCACCCTCCAGACGAAGCGCCGTATCCTTCCAGTGTCCAAAACGCTGGATAATATTGGCATATTCATCCGCCAGATTAATACCGCCGCAATAGCCGATGTTGCCGTCAACAATTGTAATCTTCTGATGGTTTCTGTAGTTAAAGGACAATCTGTCGACATTTTTATGGATAGGGGCAAACACCGCCAGTCGAATACCGGACTTGACAAGCTCATCACGAAATTCTGCGGTGTTGATTCCCAGGCAGCCAAAGTCATCGATCAATAAACGGATATCTATACCCGCTTTTGCCTTCTCGATCAGCACTTCTTTGACTCTCTTCCAGATCACGCCGTCACTGATAATAAAATACTCCAAAAAGATACACTTCTCTGCCTTTTTCAGATCCTCGATCATTGCATCCAGCATTTCCTCACCCAGCGGAAAATATTTCACATCGGTGTGACGATACATGTTAAAGCCTTCACTTCCCAAAAAACGAGCAATCTGAACTTTATAAGGATGCAGTTCCTGCAATTCCTCCATAACTTCCGGCTGATGCGGCACATACTGGCGCATCTTCGCCTCTGTCTCTCTGATCAGAATATGCGTCTTGCTGTTTCTTCTTCGCTGTCCCCACATATAATACAGAAACAGGCCTGTCACCGGAAAAACAAGAACGATGACACACCAGAACTGACGATAGGACTCCTGATCATTAATGAGACCAAACACAAGCAAAAAGCTTATAATTTCCAACAGGACATAAGCCCAGGAAGCATATTCATGAAGATACCGTCCCACCAGAACCATTGTAATCGCCTGCAAAACAACAGCAACCGCTACTGTCAATGCCCTTACAATCGCCTGGGAATTATTTTTTAATGCCTCCATTTTCTCACCTTTCCAAACTCCTTGTATTTCCTTCTATCTGTTATAATACTCTAGCAGTTCTTTTTTAAACCGTCAACACCCTCCTTTTCTTTTTTATCGCCTTTATGCATATTTATACGTTTATGTCTTATATTATTCATCATTTTTCTCTATTTCCTTTATTTTCTGCATAGAATATGCCTACACATTTTGAATAAACGCATTTTATATCTTGCATTTTTTACACAAATTTTTACAATCTCTTCAAAAAGCGTAAGTTTCTTTTGTATTTATCCGTGGTTTTTCTTCGATAAATCTACTTTTTTTGCGTTTTTTCTTCATTTTTATACATTTTGACATTTTTATTTTCTATAATTGCATATCAATATTTTCATCCATTCTTCTGCACTGACGCATAAAATCAAAAAAAACAACTTGCAAAAACACCAATATAATGATAAAGTATTTTCATATTATAATGCAATTATGTAAATTTTTATAGAAAAGGATTGAACAATAATGGCTAAAGAAATGACAGAATTTAATAACCGTCTGGACAAGCTTGCTGAATACTGCATGAATTCAGGGCGTTTTGACCAGGATCTGTATATTGAGTACGATGTCAAACGTGGTCTGCGTGACTCCAACGGTAAAGGTATCCTTACCGGTCTGACAGAGATCTCCGATGTCGTCGCTTTCAAATCCGTACATGGCCGCAAGATTCCGATTGATGGCCAGCTCTATTATCAGGGCTATAATGTCATGAATCTTGTTGAAGGCAATAAGACAAGCCGTTTTGGTTTTGAAGAAATCACCTATCTTCTTCTCTTCGGCGAGCTGCCGAACAAGGACCAGCTTCAGGAATTTCTTGATATTCTTGGAAATTATCGTGAACTCCCGGACAACTTCGTCCGTGACATCATCATGAATGCACCGAATGCCAACATGATGAATGTACTCCAGAAGAGTGTTCTGACACTTTATTCCTACGATGACCATCCTGAAGACATTTCAGTCAATAACGTTCTGCGTCAGTCTCTTCAGCTGATCGCACGATTCCCGCTGATAGCTGTTTATGGCTACCACAGCTATCGTCATTACATATTAGACAAGAGTCTTGTCATCCGCCGTCCGAAGCCTGAACTTTCGACAGCAGAGAATATTCTCCGCCTGCTCCGTCCGGATGGCCGGTATACCGAACTTGAAGCCAAGGTTCTTGATATTGCGCTGATCATTCACGCAGAACACGGCGGCGGTAATAACTCCACATTCACCACTCATGTTGTTACTTCCACAGGCACTGATACCTATTCAGCCATCGCTGCTTCCCTCGGCTCCCTGAAAGGGCCAAAACACGGCGGCGCCAATCTGAAGGTTCAACAAATGTTCAAAGATATCGAAGAACATGTTACCAACTGGGATGATGATGATGAAGTTACTGAGTATCTGACCAAGATCCTGAACCGCGAAGCCTTTGACGGCAAGGGACTCATCTATGGCATCGGTCATGCGGTATATACAGAATCCGATCCACGATGCGTTATTCTGAAGAAATATGCCCAGGCACTTTCCAACGAGAAAGGCCTGACCAAAGAATTCGAACTTTACAACCGTGTTGAAGGCATTGCCATCAAACTCATGCAACAACATCGCCAGCTGTTCAAACCGATCTGTGCCAATGTGGACTTTTACAGCGGTTTTGTCTACACCATGCTCGGCCTTCCGATGGAATTGTTCACACCGATTTTTGCCATTTCCCGTATCTCCGGATGGTGTGCGCACCGTATTGAAGAACTGGCCAATGAAGGCAAGATCATCCGTCCGGCTTACAAGTATGTCGGCCACCACAAAGACTACGTTGCCATTGAAGACAGATGGTGGTAGGCTGCCAGCCTTTCCTTCTCTTTCTTCGGCAATTGCTTAATTGCATATTCACGTCGCATGGCGTCCTGTCGATTCTCAAAGACTTCATAGTAAGCCAGAGTCACAGGGCGCCTGCTTTTTGTATATTTTGCCCCTTTTCCGCTGTTGTGAGCCACTACACGCATCTCAAGATTCACCGTCCATCCTGTATACAGGGAACCATCCGAGCAGCGCACCATATACGTATAGCATCTGTCCTTTTCCGCGGCACCGTTCTCTCCGCAGACATCAACCTTTTTCTTCTCATTATTCTGTGAGTTTGCTTTTTTCTTCTGCATACGCAAGAATCTCCTTCAACCCTTCCGGCAGTTTCGTCCATTCTGTTCTGTCAAATACTGTCAAAACGGTTTCACAACTATCTATCAGCTCTTTTGCCTTCTCAATATGTTCTGCATCGACCGCTGAAAATGTACGCACCGCAACCGTCTGAACCGCCAATGCTTTTGCTGACGGATAATCCAGGTCATTCTCCCACAGAATTCCTGTCGCAAATGGCATGCCCTGCCTCTGAAGTCTGCGAAAAACAGCCTTGCCCCTGCCGCCCCCGGCAATGACAAATACTTTCGGTGCCCCTGAAACAGGCTGCAGCTCCAACTCCCCGGTGCCGGCATCATAATGACCGGCCGTCATCCCATAAAGTTCAGAAATATAGTCTCCGCAAAAAATCTCCTCCGGTGTTCCGAAGCGGTCAATCCTGTCCCCTCTGACACACAGAACTTTATCTGAAATACGTTCCGCCAGATCCAGCTCATGCAGGGACAATATCACCGTCAGCCTGTCATTTCTTGCCATCTCCTGAATGATCGAGAGAAATTCCAGTTTATAGCGGATATCCAGAAAAGATGTCGGCTCATCCAGCACAAGGATATCCGGCTGCTGACATAAAGCCCTTGCCAGCATGACACGCTGTTTCTGCCCGTCACTGGTCTTTGTAAAATCCCGTTCAGCCAGATCCTCAATGTGTACCAATCTGACTGCCTCATCGACAATTTTCCAATCTTCTTTCGACAAAACCCCGAACTTACCGGTATACGGGTATCGCCCTGTTGCCACCACTTCCTTGCAGGTCATCATCTCCGGACGAACTCTTTCCGTCAATACCACTGACAACTTTCTTGCAAAATCTCTGCCGCTCATCTCATCAGTCTTCTGTCCTTCCAGAACGATTACGCCGGCCAGTGGCTTTAACTGGCGGATAAGACTCTTTAATATGGTTGTTTTTCCCGCACCATTGGGTCCGATCAGCGTTAATATCTCACCTTTCTTCAGCTGGAACGCAATCTCTCTGATCAGGGGCACACCCTGATAACCAACAGTCAGTCCCTCTGTGTAAAAGTAATCTTCCCTCATTATCCTATGCCGCCTTTTCTCTTCTTCTGTGTATCATAATATAAATGACAACGGGTGCCCCAAACACGGCTGTCACTGTGCTGATGGACAACTCTGTCGGAGAAAACATGGTTCTTGCCAGCAGATCGCAGAACAGGCAGAACACGGAACCGCCCAGAAAACAGGCCGGGATCAGCAGAATAGGCCGCGCGGTGCCCAGCAGCCACTTCACCAGATGCGGCACTGCTATCCCCACAAAGGATACAGGACCCGCAAATGCCGTTACGCAGGCAGCCAGCACACTGGACAGCAATACAAGAAGGACTCTGAATCTCTTCACATTCAGTCCCATATTGGCCGCATAAGCCTCACCCATCTCATAAGCACTGATCGGCTTCGACAACAGAAACACACCGATAGAGGCAATTCCCGTCACCAGCACTATGGCTTTGACATTCTCCCATGTCATACCGGAAAAACTGCCCTTGGACCAGTTATGCAGATTCACAATATCCGCATCTTCCGCAAAGGTGACAATAAAATCCGTCACTGCAGAACAGATATAGCCGATCATCACACCGCTGACGATCAGCATGGCCATCTGCTCAATCACACTTGACATCAGGATCACAAATCCCATACAGATCATTGCCCCCACAAAAGCCGCAGCAATCATCACCCATGAACTCAATCTCAGGGCATTGCCGAGAGAGGCCACCATCACAAGGGCAACCACCAGTTTTGCACCGGAAGAAATGCCCAGCGTAAAAGGTCCCGCAATGGGATTATGAAAAAATGTCTGGAGCAAATAGCCTGCCAGTGCCAAACCACCGCCCAACACAGCCGCAGCCAGTGCTCTTGGAAAACGGATGTTCAGCACAATATCCGTGTAGGTGTCACTGCCGCTGTTTTTCATCAGTATATGCAGAATTTCAGACAATGGTATATTCACCGATCCAATACACAAATTCATTGCCAGCAAAATCAGCAGCAAGGCTGCCAATATCGCAAAAGCTGCGCCGTATCGTCTACTCTTCATTCATCTTTCACTCCAGTTTGTAGATATATGTCAGATCCGCATCATCGCCGGTCAGCATCCGGCGGATATCCGATGTGATCGTTCCAAGCGACATTGTTGACTGATACAGATTCTTTGATGTACAGTAAACATGCCCTTCCTGCACGGCCTTGAACTTCTCAAAGAGCGGACTCTTTGCCAGCAGATCATCCACTGAAGATAATTCTCCTTCAATGGTACTGTTGTAGATAATATAATCCGCATCTTTCGCTCCGGCATAAAACTCTTCCATCTGCATGGACATGGTCGATGTGGCATCATCCTCATCCCCCAGGGAATCAAAAATATATCGTCCGCCGGCCAGCTCGATCATTTTCGGCAGATAGTCTGCGCTCTTTCGGACATTTGCCTGCCCATTGCTTGTGATATAGAAAAATGCCACAGTCCTCGGTTCTTGGTCAGCTTCATCCGCCACACTGTTTTTCACTTCTTCAAAAGCAGACTTTTCTTCTGCGAAAGCCTTATCCGCCTGCGCTTCATGCCCAGTCAGTAAGCCGTAAAGTTTCACCCATTCTGTCCGGCCAAGGGGCTCCGGCTCATAACTGGAATAATCCACCAACACATGTATACCGAACTTCTCCAACTGTTCCTTCACTTCCGGTGTATGCAGAATCATGGTATTCTCAATGGCCAGACCACAGTTCTGTTCAACGATCTTTTCATAATCCGGGGTTGAATACTTGCCAGCATAAAGAATATCTCCGGCTTCCATTGCCTGTTTGGCCTCATCTATATACCACCCATCCGCTTTCAGACTGCTGAATCGAATACTATCCAATGCATCCAGAGACACAAACATATCCATAGCCGCCGAAGCTGCCAGATAAATATTCTGTACCGGCTGCTGAATCACAACAATATCCGGATCCAGATCATCCGGTGCCGCTTTTCCTTCCGGAACAACAAGATACCGGCTGTCATCTGTAATCGTCACCAAAGCATAATCATCCTGATACCTATCGATTGAAAACTTCTGTGCATAATCCAACGTCTCACTGTGGTCGAAGGTCAGCTGCTGACTGATTTCTGTGTCATGTGTCTTCTGAGTACCGTCAGCGGCAGAACCGCAAGCGGTCACCATCCCGACCAGTATACCTGTCACTATGAATAATAAAATTATTTTCTTCATTTTCTATATCCTTCTGCTTTTACGTCTGCGTAATCTCATGGATGATACAGCTGCCACCACAAGCGCCAGTACAATCGCAATACCTGCTCCGCCCATGCCGTTTCCACCGCTGCTCTGTACCGATGCAACAGACTCTGAGGCAAATGTCAGTGTATACTCCACCTCATGGGGCACACTCATTGCTGTGGTATCACCAATCACTGTCATAGGTTCATCAAAAACCGACACCGGAATTTCAAATGTGGAATTTCCTTCTGTATTCACCGGCAGATATTTGTCACCATCCACCATCATATAGTCATAATGAGAACTGCTCCAGACGATTTCTGCCTGTGCCTGTCCGTTTTCTATTGTCAATTCTGTCGGCGACTGTATTGAAGCCCGGCCGCTGCCGCCTTCCATGGTCACTTCAACCGTATATTCACCGTCCGCCAGATTCATTTCTGATACTTCCATACACGCAATCCTCCCCCTCTGTTAAAATCAACTCTTTATAAATTCTGCTGCAAAATCTCTTATTACTAAAGGGCTGCTGCAAAACGCCCTATACATTCCGCAGCAGCCCCGTCTTTATTATTGTCAGCTTTTATCTGTTGTTTGTCAACTGTTTTATTTGCTGTCTGTCTCTTCAACAGCAACAGGATTGGATACGCTGACTTTGTGATCGTACCAGACACCCTTCTTGCCGATTAAGGCCAGATCAAATTCTTCATCGATAACCGGTACAGGCACATCAAATCCATTCACTTCTTCTGTTGTCCCGTCAGAATAAGTTACTGTATCTGTCACAGGCTGGATCAGCTCTGCGCCATCCTTCTGTGCATCTTCGGCACTTCCCAGATAAAGATTCACAATATTCTTGGACGGCATGGAAACATGAATTGTCATCTGTCCATTCTCAACTGTCAATATGCCCTTTCCGTCATAAGCTTCATTCACATGAAACATACTGCTGTCTGTATTGAAATCTGCCGTATATGTACCATCTGCTAATGTGTTCTTCTTGCCGCAGCCTGCTGCCAGTGTACAGCACAGAATAACTGCCCATAATAATACAATCACTTTCTTCTTCATCTTATGTCCAATCCTTTACTCGTAATTATTTCTCTCTATTCAGCACTCAGTCTGCTGTATTTATTCGATCGCTGCAGCTGTATGTGCTACATAAATATCCTGAATTGCAGGAATTTCACCAAGACCTGCGATCTGACAGTCTACACTGTCAAAGTTGCCGGAAGCAACAAACTGGCTCTTCCAGGAATCATCATCATCACCGGCCATATCGTTGTTGGCATGATCACCTGCAACAACCATCAGAGGACGCAGAACGACTTTCTTGTAACCTGCATTCTTCACTGCTTCAATAACTGCTTCACATGCTGTGTCTTCAGGTTCACCTTCAACGGTACCGATAAAGACATTTTCATAACCAAGTTCCTGCATCTGAGTCTGCATCTGGCTGTAAGAAACCTTCGCTGTATGAGATGTACCATGACCCATGAATACAAATGCTGTGCCGTCTTCCTTCGCTGCTTCCAGTGAATCATAATTCGCTGTCTTAACTGCTTCTGCTGTAATGGCTTCTGCAACTGCTTTCTTGTCATCATTAACCACTGACGCATCATCACCAACTTCACCCAGTAATGGCTCTGCAATCTTCACAGATTCGAACTTGTCCTGATATTTCTCAACGGCTGCTGTTAACTCATCATATTCTGCACCATGCATCAGATGTGTCGGCTGAACAACCAGGTTCTTCACATTGTTGGCAACGGCACGTTCCAGCGCCTGATCCATATTGTCAATGCATTCGCCATCGCGGGCTTCTACGTGGTTAATAATAATCTGCGCTGTAAAGGCACGTCTGACTGACCAGTCAGGATTGGCTTCCTGAAGAGCATCTTCGATACCTTTGATATCCTTCACACGGCTGTCGTTGAAAGATGTACCAAAGCTGACTACCAGCAACTCGTTCTCGCCGATGTCATCCTGATTACGCGGGTCATCCTTGGATGCATCACCTGTATCTCTGCCGAAATAATCAGGATCTGCATTCTCGCCTTCAACCAGTTCCTTCTGTGCATCTGTCAGTGCATCCCATGCAGCCTTTGCTTCTTTGCACTGCTCATCTGTGTTGTCATTTCTCTCCTGTACATAAATTGCATCAATAAGGTCTGCAACCTTCTTGGCTGCTTCCTTGTCTGCATCTGTACCTTCAACAGCTGCTTCTGTTGATGCTGCCTCTGTCGCTGCAGCTGCTTCTGTTGATGCTGCTGTTGTCTCTGCTGTCTTGCTGCCGCATCCTGCTAAAAGAGAGGCTGTAATGGCTGCAACACATACGAATGTTGTCATCTTCTTCATGTTGTTCTTCCTCCTAAATAGAAATATTGTGACAAATCATAAACGAAAAGGAAAAGTCGGGAGAAAAAACAAAAAATGTTCATACATTCGGTACAGCCAATCCTCGTGACCCGGAACCTATATTCCCCGTACCACAGTCTGGCAGGTCTCCTGGCTCACAGTTCAAACACCCATTGCTGCCTTCCCGATGACTCAGTGACATAATAGCAATGGACTCCTGCTTACAGTGACGAGATCGCGCAGGACTTTCACCTGCTTCCCTATTCTCCGCTCCCCGCGGCACCAGCTGCTTCCTATTCCGTTTTCAAATTGTCCTGACAATATTATACCATATAAGGAAATTTAAACAATAGACAATCTGATTTCACTGTAAATCCCTCACAGAAAAAAGGACAGATGTCTTACTGACACCTGCCCTTATATGATAAAGCAGCCGATGAAAATTGTTATTTAACAGCCGATATCTGTGCAGGGCTGTTGTAAAAAAACGGTTGCATATTTTTCAATATGTACCATTTTTTCATCCGCCTCTATATCTTATGCCCGGTTTTCAAAAAGGTACCATCTACAATTTCTCCGGATCATTCCATTGTCTTTAATCCAGATAATCCAGCGGGTCAACAGGGTTTCCATCCTGTGTCAGCATAAAATTCAAATGACTGCCTTCAACTGAATAGTAGCGGGTCGGCTGGCTGACCTCACCAATGACTTCTCCCTGACTTATTGTGTCACCCACAGCCACATCCACATTCTCAAGCTGCCCGTAAGAAGCCTCATAACCATTTCCGAGAGACATCTCAACTACATTGCCCAACCGGACATCATTGTAAACATCGGTGACCGTTCCTTCAAAAGCGGCCGCTACATCCGTTCCTTCTTCACTCTGAATTAAAATCGAAGGATTGCATTTGTACTCCTGAAGTGTCGGGTACCATGTGGTTGCATCCATACTGTAATCCATCACGATCTCTCCGCGAACCGGCCATGTCATCGGATCACCGGACTGATAGCCTGCATTAATCACACTGCCTGCCATTTCTGCATCCGATTCATCCAACTCAGCATTAACCGCTGAATCCGCCTCTGTTCCTGCTGCATCATCAGCCAGCTCTGCAGACGCTTCCTGTGAAACATTTTGACCTGACTGTCCATTCATAGACCCTTCATCTTCAAAATCTTCAAGTGCCAAACTGCCATTTTCAATCATTGACAATATTTTCTGTACCAGATCCGCATTATAACCCGTCATCTCATCCACGATGGGCGTATCCGTTTCAGCAGATGCCGGTGCATTCAAGGCCGTTCCGGCCCCATCATCCTTGAAATCCACTGCATTTTCCGCACCGCGTTCTTTCTGTCCCGAAACATATCCGGCAATACCCGATACAGCCAGAATACCTGCCACAAGCACCAGTGCCATGACATAAAACCCATTCTTTTTGAAAATATTCATTATATTTTTCACTCTTATCACCTCTGGTCATATTCTGACCAGACTGCAAAGAAAGTATACACATTTTCATAAAAAAATGTCTCAGCAAAATTCATTTCCTTTGCTGAGACATCTAAAATACTGATGTGATTTAAGCCGCATGTATCTGACGGTGCTCTTCGTGCTCTGATTTCTGCGATGAATCACCGATTCGAACCCGTCTGCCCGGAATCTGACGGCTGATATTGAGTACAATTCCCATCTCACACAACTGTAGAAGAAGGGCTGTACCACCGTAACTGATATAAGGCAAACTGATACCTGTATTCGGCAGCACGCCTGTGGCAACGCCAATATTCAGGATTACCTGCAGCGCCACATGAATACCGACACCAAATGCCATATAACTGCCCAATTTGTCCTTGGCATGCCGCGCCACAGTAAAGATACGCCACACCTGATAAACAAAAAGGAAAACAACCAGTCCGCATCCTACCAGGCCCAATTCCTCACCGATAACACCAAAAATAAAGTCGTTCGTGGAAAACGGCAGATAATACTTCATGGTTCCTCTTCCCAGACCTCTGCCAAGAATACCTCCAAAACCAATGGCATACATGGAATATCTGGACTGCATGGAAGCCTGCGGATAATCATCCGGGTAAAGCCATGCCAGAATACGGTCATCTCGGAAAGACTTGCTGGCCGCCTCTGTCACTGTGTTGGTCAATGTCATCGTATGGTTCGGCACAATGACAAAATGATAATAGCCAAGCCAACCAACCACGATCACCACGCCTATTACTGCAATCAGCCGCCATATCTTCTTCGTCGGATAAGCAATAAAAAACATGAATGCAATGATACCCAGAACAATCAAAGCCGTACTCAGATTCCTGGTCACAACCAGAATCACCATTACCGCAATCACGCCTGGGATCAGCAGCACAATATCCGCTTTCAATGTCGACAGTTTTCGTCCCATACGTGTCAGCAAATAGGCCATAAGGATCACCATTGCCGGCTTCACAAACTCTGACGGCTGGAAAGAAAAGGGACCAATATCAATCCATCGGCTGGCACCATTTCTGGTCACACCAAGTCCCGGCACCTTGACCAGAAACATGGACAGAACAGCGCCAATATAAATAATTCCTGCTATTTTCTCATAAAAATGATAATCTACATATGAAACGATCCACATTAAAACAAATCCGCCCGCACCGATTCCGAACTGCTTCAACACCAAAGACACTCCTGATTCCGCAGCACTGGCACTGTAGATCATGATCAAGCCAAACACACACAAAAAAACAATCGATATAATCAGTCGATAATCAACAACTTCCAGTTCCCGTAAATATCGCGCAAGCCCCTGCCGACGACTTAATGGCTTCTTTTTACTCCGACCTGCCACTTGCCTTTCTGCCTCCTTTCGCAATTCAACCAAAACAGATTTTCTGCTTTTGTCCGCTAACGCTCATTTTATCACAAAAGCAGCAGACATAACAAGCCTATTCCCCTACTTTCACCCCTGTCAGATAATATTGTAATAACTGTTCGTAGTTTTTACCCTCTTTTGCCTGACGATTGGCTCCATACTGATCGAAGCCAACACGATGTCCACGGCCATAGACTCTGATCTGTACCTGATTGCTTTCAAAGGCTATTTTAAAACAGGCAGAAGGCAGTTCCAGAGCATAGCGGAAATCTTCTCCACTCATCAGCCGGTTGCCGATCTGGATCTCTGTCACATAGCCTGCACTGTCCACCGCTGTAATCTCACAATTTGAGGTCAACGTCTCTGCCGGGCAATCAAATGCCGGATCATACCGTTTCATTTGTCGGATCAGCTGCCTTTTTGTCATTTCTGTCGTAGTCTCATACTCTGGACTCTCTGTATCCCAGCTGCTTTCCACTGACTGAAACCACGACGTTTCCTCTCCCCATGCCTCTTTCGCACTTCTTGTCTTTCCATTCCCTATATAAAACCAGGCGGGCAAAATCATCTGCCCGCCTTCAGAATACAGAATCTGCCCGTCCGTTTCCCGGACCGCCTGACGGATTCTGTCATTATTCTCTTTGTAGGAAGTTCCCCACATCTTTTTTCGTTCTGTTTCACTGCACCAGGTCATCCCCGTATCCGAAGCCGAAATATAATATCTATCTCCGGCCTGTTTGTATAGACAGCTTCTTGCCATGACTGCCTGCGCTTTCAACGTCTCCACCTCAAACTCCGCCGGTATCTGGCCTGCAATAGCACCGATGAGGAAATCTGAAGTCCCCATTCTCTGCACACCCGATACCGTCTGAACATCAATTTGAATCTGTGATGACTCCTGTTCTATCTGCTGGTTTTTCTCTGACCATTCACTATAAATCCACGCTGCTGCAAAAGGCAGTAAAAGGACAACCAGAATCCATCCAATCAGAAATCGGCGCATAGGGCCTCCCTGTCACTCAATACTCCTGGTTCAATATATGTATTAACAGGATTATTGTGCCAATTCAGTATATGTTTTACAGCGTTGTTGTGCTGATTTTGTCTGTACCCAGTGTTCTTTCCTGAAGGGCATCAGCTGATGTACCAACAGCAATAGCAGAAACTGTTCTGAAGCCTTCTGGAATCTGAAGCAGCTTTGTAATTTCTTCATTGGCAAAAAGCACCTGGCTTACGCCAAACAGATAAACGGCACCAAGACCAAGATCTGCCGCTTCAAGCAGCATATTCTCCATGACAACACCTGCATTGCATCCTTTGACAATCTCTTCATCCTCATTCTTGCATGAAACATAAATCACTGTCGGTGCACCATATGTAACCTGCATGTTCGGATCACCCACTGCCTTCTGGAATGCCGCATTGATCTGTGCCAGGATCTCCGGTTTCTGAACAACTGTCAGATGCAGATGATCATACTGGCCCATGCAGGCCGGTGCTGCGTTGGCCGCTTCAAGAATTGCCTTTAACTGTTCATCTGTAATCTGGGCCTCTGTAAACTTTCTGACGGACTGTCTTGCTGCAATTGTTTTATTAAATTCCATTTTATATCTTCCTTTCCATTTCAATTTATGGTATGTTTTATATACTAAGTACATGATACATGCTGTTTAAAGATGTGTCAATTACGCAGATAAATCTAACATAGTACGGTGGAACATACCATGGCCACTCAAACGGTTGTGAACCAGAATGGTTTAAAAACAGGTTCCCTCTCGCTGCGCAGCATTAGCAGCGGCACGTAAGGTGCTAAAGGACAGCACCTAAGTGCCGGCTATGCTGAATGCACCTGTTTCTAAATCCATTCTGGTTCACAACCTATTCATAGTGTTTCTTTGTCAGCCATCCAGCACACTCTTTCGGAAGTATTATGGATGAATAATCATGGTATGTTCTCACAATAGAAGGGAGAATCAGAAGTTCTTATGAGTCAATTTGAGTCCGTAAATGATTATATTTCTTTTATGAAAGCCCATCCTAATATGACGTGTCCTATCAAGCACACATTAGATATCATCGGCGGGAAATGGAAGCTTTTTATCGTGCTCCAGCTGTTTGGTTCTGAGCAACTGCGTTTCAGCCAGTTGTCGAAGAATATTCCGGGAATTACGAATACGGTTCTCTCCGGATGTCTCAGAGATATGGAGAAAGACGGCATTATTCTTCGTCATCAATTCAATGAAATTCCGCCCCATGTGGAGTATTCTCTCACCGAGAAGGGCCGAACACTTTCAAATGTACTGCTGGCCATTGCCGACTGGGGAATGGAGAATTAAAGGCTAAAAACAGAAAAGAAAACCATACAGACCTTTGATATATCACAGAAAAGCGGCTGTCGTCCATGATTGTTCATGGAACGACAGCCGCTTGGTAGTTCTATATACGCTTATCCGATTACTGAGCTTCTACTAAAGCCTTTGTATCTCTAGCGATCATCAGCTCTTCATTTGTAGGGATTACGCAAACTGTAACCTTGGAATCTGGTGTGGAGATGATGATATCTTCACCACGTTTGCTGTTCTGCTCTGCATCGATTGTGATGCCAAGATATCCAAGATATTCGCAAATCTTGCCTCTTACGAAACCGCTGTTCTCACCGATACCAGCTGTGAAAGCGATAACGTCAACACCATTAAGAGATGCTGCATAGGCACCAACGAATCTTGCTACATTGTAGCAAAAGACTTCGATAGCGTCGATACAAGCCTGATCGCCTGCTTCGTAACCTTCTTCAAGATCACGGAAGTCGCTCTTGCCGCCTGTAAGACCTTCCATACCGGATTTCTTGTTCAGAACTGTTGTTACTTCGCTTAATGTGAGGCCTTCTTTATTCGCATAGTACTCAAGAATAGCTGGGTCGATATCACCTGAACGTGTACCCATTACAAGACCTGCAAGTGGTGTGAAGCCCATACTTGTATCTACAGACTTGCCGCCGTCAACTGCACAGATACTTGCACCGTTGCCAAGGTGGCAAACAATTGTCTTAAGATCTTCAACTGGCTTACCAAGGAATTCAGCAACTCTCTTGGATACGAAGCTGTGAGATGTTCCGTGGAAACCGTATCTTCTGATCTTGTAGTCTGTGTAAGCTTTGATCGGCAGACCATATAAATATGCTTTCTTAGGCATTGTCTGATGGAAAGCTGTATCGAATACGCCTACCATCGGTACGCCTGGCATCAGTTCACGGCAAACATTGATACCGATTAAGTTAGCTGGGTTATGAAGTGGTGCAAGTTCGTTGCATTCTTCGATAACTTTGATGACTTCATCAGTGATGATTGTGGAGCTTGCAAACTTTTCGCCGCCATGGACAACACGGTGACCAACTGCATTGATCTCTTTAAGAGATTTGATAACGCCGTATTCAGCGTTTGTCAGACAATCAAGAACGAGCTTGATTGCTTCTGTATGGGTAGGCATTGGAGATTCGATTGTCATCTTCTCGCCGCCGGCTGGTGTGTAAACAATACGGCTGCCATCAATGCCAATTCTTTCACAAAGGCCTTTTGCCTGTACAGCTTCTGTTGTCATATCGATTAACTGAAACTTTAATGATGAACTACCACAGTTAATAACTAAAATGTTCATTGGAATAATTCCTCCTTAAAATTGAATGATGTAACTGCTGCTTTTTGTAAAATGTACAAATTGCACGATTTTATTTCGTTAAATCATTATCAATCTGTTCATATTACCCAAAGCATACCTACATGTATTCTAGCATACTACTTTTTAAAACGCCATATCTAATTTTAAAAATCTGGTATTTTCTGCAAATCAATTCAATAAAATATTTTTTTGCTTTCTTTTATTATCGCCGTTGCGGCTGGTGTAGTTTGCCACTGCATCAACAAATGGTTGGATGGCGATAAATAGTCGGTAACCAGCCTATGTTAAAATTGAGAATAGAAAACACCGGGAATGCCGTCCCGGTGTTTTCGTTGTAGTTGTTCTGCATGAACCAACTGCTATCTTTTATTGCCTAATGGCATTATAGCATATGAAATTTTCTTTTTCAATATACATTAAAATAATCTACTTCATTGACAGTCATAAAAATCCCGCTTATACTTAGTGCATAACAAAATAATATGTAACTGTTCAGAGCCAGGCAAAATTTCAAAAAGCAGGTATAAAATGCTTGCATTTTTAAAACTGTTTTTGAAATTTTATTTGGCGGATACGCCACACCGACAAAATGCGTAGCATTTTGGAGGCTGGCTCTGAACAGTTACAATAATATATTCAAGAAGGAATACTATATGAAAAGAGTAATTGGAACAATCATATTGATCATTGCCATCATCTGCTTTGGTTGGAGTGCCTTTTCCCTTGGCAAATACGCATGGCAGGCACACACAACCCAGAAGAACATTGACCAGCTGGCTGACAGAATTAACACTGATGTCACTGAAGCTTCCGATGATTCCGATGATTCCGATGAAGAAGACCCTGTGGCTGAATCTGAGGCCATGATGGAGAAATACGGTGATTTATACAATGAGAATAAGGATTTCATCGGCTGGCTTTCCATTGAAGGCACCAATATCAACAATCCCGTCATGTACACCCCGGATGACCCTGAGCACTATCTGCGCAAGAACTTCAACGGCGATTACGATATCGGCGGTATGCTTTTTGTCGATTCCAGATGTACCTTCAACCCATCCAGCACTGACACCATTATTTACGGTCATCATATGAAAAACGGCACTATGTTCGGCCCGCTGATGGATTTCCAGGACAATGATTATCTGAAAGAACACTCTATTGTTACTTTTGATACCATGTATCGTCCGGGCACATACAAAATATTTGCCTCCTTCCAGTCCAAGGCCTATGACCCGGATTCAGAAGAATTCAAATACTATGACTTCATCAACGCAGAGACTGCCTATGATTTTGAAGAATATCTGAACAACATTAAAAACCTTTCCCTGTACTATGACGAGGAAAATGCACCGTCATTCGGAGATGAGATTATTACACTGTCCACCTGCGATTACTATACAACGGACGGACGATTTGCCGTACTGGCTAAACGGATTAAATAAGCGAGCCAATGTAACAAACTACCGCGAAATATTAAAATGGCGTGAAAAAGATTTTTTGTCTTCTTCTCGCCATTTTTAACGATTTCATTTCTACCATTCATCAAAATCATCCCGGCTTTTGCCATAGCTTCTCATCGCCGAACGCCATCTAATCTGATAATCACTTGTCATTGGGTCTGTTTCTTTTCCCTCCGGCACAAATGCAAGAAATTCTTTATATCTTTTTTCTGTAAACCGTACTCTCATTTTCTTAAATTTACCATTTGCAGTAAAAAAGATATAAAAAAATGCCGCCTCCGAACCACAACTGCCCACTCCTACTCGATTGATTTGCGACCACTCATAAAAAATCACTTTTTTACTCCGCCGTGTCGTAATTTGTATCCCAGTTCTGCTGACTATCCATTCGTTTCCCCATTCTGCATCTTCGCCATAAATAATCCATCCGGCAATTACCGCAATAATCAATAATAACCATGCATATCGAAGCAATGAACCATATTCAAACGCCAAAATAACATACCAACCAAACAGCATTAAAGCTATAACAATCGCAGATAACGGCTTTATCCCGCCATTTAATTTTTTCCCATAAAACGTCTGGTCACTAATTTTCAATTCACCCTGTATATCTTGCAAAACACAAATACTTTTCGGATTTTTCCTTTGCTGCTTGTACCAAATCTGCTGCAAATCCGGTTCCAATACCTTAACACCATGCCGTGCCATATAAACACTCATCTTGTCCCATATTTCCGGCGTATAACTTATTTCCAGCACAGAGCCGCCAATATCTCTTGAACAGGTGATTTTAGGGTAAATCAGACATTCCACCCCCAGACAATCACATTCACCCCACCTTCTGACCGTTCGAAATACACTGCTGCGATATCTTATGGTAATCCCATTTTCATCCAACTTATAATCATGTCTGTAACTATCCCAAATTAACAGCAAACCAAGCGGAACTCCGCCAATAGAAAATGAAAATATCCACAGAAAAATTTCGGCTATTAAACTTTCATCATAAACCGAACCATGCCACCACTGATTATACGATATCACTGCAAAGGATACGATAAGGCACAGAAGCGCAATCAAACATATATAAAATCCAATCTTAAAAATTATCTCATCCCGCCGAATGATCAAAGGTTCTTCCATCCGCACATCATCTCCCCAATAAATCCATTTTTTAATTCCTATTCCCATTCCGATATTTTTATTTTACACCAACAATCTAAATCTTTCGAGTCTATCATTATTTACGAGACTTCTAAAAAATATACTGCCTGCAGCTCAAAAACTACAGAAATGGGATTAGAAATGCATGGAGTGCGGTCAAAACTTCAAAAAATGGGTTCAAAATGAAACAGTTCAAGCACAGGTGCTTCCAACATGGCCAGTACTTAGGCACTGTCTTTTAGTGCCTTACGTACTGCTGCCAATGTTGGGCAACGCGAGTGTGCCTGTGTTGAACTGTTCATTTGAACCCATTTAGCGATACATTAAAAACCGCACTCCACACATTTTAATCCTATTACCGATACCTTTAAGCTGCAGGCTCGCTATTTTTTAGTGCAGGGCTTTCAGTGTATGGAACGCCTCTTTCATATCCTGTTTCACCAGTTTTTTCTGCAGCGCATACTGTTTAGCGTAAAAATCATGATTTTCCGCATTGGTATAATACAGTTTCTTAATCTCCAGACTTTCTGTCAATGCCGCTTTCATATCCGTGATATGTCCCAGTGCATAGGCACCGACGATACAGTCTGTCACCACAGCGCCGCCGGCATTCTTCAATGTGATCACTTCGCTGCCCAGCATGTCGGATTTCATCTGGTTCCAGATTTCGCTGCGGCTGCCGCCTTCTGTGATGGTGATACGGCTCATATCCACACCGGCACCACGGTACAGGTCTGTAATTTCCATATAGTCATAGCCGATAGCCTCTAATACCGCATGCCAGAGAGTAGCCTGATCTGTATCCAGCGTCATGTTAAGGAAACAGCCTGTGGCCTCTTTCACGTCATTGGTACCGCCCGTCAGATACGGCAGGAATAATACGCCATCAGAGCCTGCCGGGACATCTTTGGCTGCATTGTTCAGTACATCAAAATAATCACCGTCTTTTTCCTGCCCGCAGACAGAGTCCTTGAACCAGCGCAGCGCCAAGCCGCCCGTACGGATATAGCCCCAGTAGAAATAGGTATCCGGCAATGTACCGCTGTTGAAAATCAGTCCGGCCCCCTTCTTACTGAGTTCAGGAATAATGCCTTTTGTGGAAACGCAGAACATAGAACAGGTGCCTGCCACATCCACAGCCTGTCCTGCTCCCATATTGCCGCTGCCAAGCATGGACTGCATCGTATCGCCAGCGCCGCCGCAAATCGGTGTTCCTGCTGCCAGTCCCGTCTTCTCTGCCATTTCTTCTGTCAAATGTCCGACAATATCCCATGGTTTGACAATCTTCGGCATCATGGATGCCTCAATACCAAGAATCTTCAACTGCTCCGGTGACCAGCATTTTTCTTCAACCTTATAGCCCATGCCCCATCCGGACATAGCGCCCCAGTCGATAAACATATCCTTTGCTTTCAGCCCCGCCAGATGTGCCAGTACATAAGGCGCATTATGGATAAACTTTGCTCCGCGGGCCTTAAAAGCTTCATTATTCTTCAGCAGCCACCTGGCAAACAGTGCCGGAAACATGCATTTTGCCTCAGGATTGCCTGTTTCCCTGCCCCAGATATCCAAATCCCAGCTGTTGATCAGCACTTCATCCTCCTGGGTTCTTGAATCCAGATAATTAATATATGGTGTGATGGCATTGCCCTCTTCATCCACACCTGCGATTCCGCAGATGATACCATCCCCCATAATAGACTGGATCTGTTTCGGATCCAGGCCTTTCTCACGCATCTGCCGACTGCATTCAGCCATGCCGTTTATCGTCAAAGCCAGATATTCATCCACATCCATATCCACCCATCCCGGATGAGGGTAAGTCAGTGTTGTCGGTGCTGATGTAGATGCCACGCATTCCATTTTCTCATTATATACGGTTACTTTTACACTTTGTGTTCCTGCGTCAAATCCAAGATAAAACTTTTCCATTTCCATACCTCCGATACATTCTTGCAAGTCAGTCATCTGCGACTCTGTACAGCATTCTTTTCATGGAGATTACATTTTATCAAAAGTCACATCAGGAAATTCCGGCGAACAATCCTGTCAGAATTTTCTTTTTCATATTTCATAAAGAAAAAGCCCTGAATCCTCACACAAAGAATTCAGGGCATACATACAAAGGTCAACATTCAAATAAAATGCAAATCTTCTTCTCTCTCATCCAGACTATACTGTCGGCCCCGGAATCTCACCGGATCATGCATCAGAAAAATAATCATGCCATTCTTCTTCGCTCGCGGGCTTTACCGCCGGTAGGGACTTGCACCCTGCCCTGAAAAGATGTTTTACAACATAGACATTATAACGCTTTATATGTCCTATTTCAATATATTTTTAGTTAAAATGTCCAAAAATATACATTTATCATCGAATGTACAAAAGCATTTCTCAGATTGCACTGCACTTTCTACAAATCTGCCACGCAGGCTTTCAATACCTTGCCAATGCTGTCATGGATCAGCAGGTTGGCCTCATGATCGTATGGTGTCTCACTCTTATTGATCAGTACCAGCTTATTGCCATGGTAGTAATTAATAAAACCGGCTGCCGGATAAACATTCAGTGATGTACCGCCGATAATCAGCACATCCGCTTCCGCAATGGCCCGCACACTCTTGCTGATGGTGGTATCATCCAGACCTTCTTCATAGAGCACAACATCCGGTTTCACCATACCGCCGCACTTCTCACATCTCGGCACACCCTCGGAAGCCGTCACATAATCCAGATCATAGAACTGACCGCACTTCATACAGTAATTCTTCATAATGGTGCCATGGAGCTCATAGACTTTCTCTGAACCGGCTTTCTGATGCAGTCCGTCAATGTTCTGTGTAACAACTGCTTTCAGCTTACCGATCTTCTCCAGTTTCGCCAGTGCCTTATGGGCTTCATTAGGTTCTGCCTCTCTATAAACCATGGTTGACTTGTAAAAATCATAGAAAATCTCCGGCTTTCTCATAAAAAATGTATGAGAAAGAATCTGTTCCGGTGAACAGCCGTATTTGTGAACGGTATTATAGATACCTGTCTTACTTCTGAAATCCGGAATACCGCTTTCTGTAGATACCCCTGCACCACCGAAAAATACAATATTATCCGATGCCTCAATCATTGCTTTTAACTTGAGAATGTTTTCCTGTTCACTCATGAAATCCGCTCCTTTCATTCCGCTGGCAAGTGAATGGTGTAGTTATTTCGAAAACGATGTACTAGTTTCTTCTGTTAACCCCGAACCCCTCTGGCGCTGACCGGCGGCCACCTTTGCTCCATGTCTTTAAGGTTGATCCCGGCCGCATCCAGAAGTCCTTTGTCGCTGATCTTCTTGAAACAATCCAGTGCATCATCCGGCTTTTCATCCAAAAACCATGCCCGGCCTTCCAACATCAGATAATCATCATCTCCACTTTCATACCAGGCCTTATGAAACCACTGAGCCGCTGCATCAGCCTTTCCCATACCCACAAGGAGCTGTCCTTTGAGCGCCATCAGATCCGCCCCCTCCGGTTCGATACGAAGGGCTTTCTCGATGGCTTTCATGCCCTGTCGTACTCTGCCCAACTGCTCATCCGCCATCGCTTCATAATAATAGCCGTCTGCTTCTCTGCCGTTCAGCACAGCCGCCTGCCGTCCACACACTTCAAGCCGCTTGATTTCCCTCAGATCCGTACATGTCTCACACATCAGCGCCGAAGCCAGTCGTTCGCATTCTGCCAGACACGCCTCATACTGATTCCGGATGGTACTCTGCAGAAAGATATCCACACAATCATACCGCAGCAGACTGTTTTGTCCAGGGTTGTCTGTCATACACGCCATCAACGGTTGATAACGGGCATCATCATCTTCTACAACCTCATAATACCGTTCTCCGAAATGTGCTGCAAATATCTGCTTCCGCTCATCCTCAGAAAACAGCCATGCTTCTCTGACGTCTGCCCGGATATTACCTTCAAGGAACAGAGACGGACGCATGATCTTCTTGCGCACTTCTGCCCGCTTATAGTACCCGATCACAGCCCAGCCGCCATCCTGTGCTTTTACAAAGACCACCGGTATGTCCTCCAGACTTTCGCTCTGAACCGTTCCCTCATAAAAATCCTCAAGGTTGATACAAACATCCGTATTCTCTTTCCTTGAGCGTGTCAGGGCATAACACCTTCCGTTATAGTCAAAAAACTCATTCATTAAAAGGGTTGACACATCTTCAATCCGCACAACAAGAATCGCCATCTCTCACCCTCCCTTCTAAAAATGGCCGCCCAAAATGCCGCAGATCACTCTGCGATAACGGCATCTTGCGGCAGCCATACTCAGCTGTTGCTTATTAGCATTTCTCCGGTTCCGGATAAGTCTCACCGAACAATTCCACTGTCATAGACTGGATCTTCTGCTCTTCAACCGGTTTATCCTGCCATCCTGTTCTGACAGATGCAATCTTATCAACCACATCAAGACCTTCAACAACCTTGCCGAATGCTGCATACTGTCCATCCAGATGCGGTGCATTGGCATGCATAATGAAGAACTGTGAACCTGCTGAGTTCGGCATCATGGAACGTGCCATAGACAGAACACCTCTTGTATGCTTCAGATCATTTCTCACACCATTCATGGCGAATTCACCCTTAATGCTGTAGCCTGGACCGCCCATACCTGTACCCTGCGGATCACCGCCCTGAATCATAAAACCGGAAATAACTCTGTGAAAAATCAGGCCATCATAAAAGCCTTTCTGAACGAGGGAAATAAAGTTATTCACTGTATTCGGAGCAATTTCAGGGTATAATTCTGCCTTCATCACATCTCCGTTTGTCATTGTAATTGTTACAACTGGATTTGTCATTGTATATCTTCCTTTCATTATCATTCTGCAGCCCTTCAACCTCTTTGCAGCTGCAAAATATCTTATTCTTCAATAGTTCCATTGTACAGAAAAAACCCCTTTCTGTAAAGGGGCTTTTCTTGTTGTATCTGTTTCTTGTTGTATCGGTTTCCCGTTACATCAGTTTTGTACTTTCAAGTTTTTCGATAAACACTTCATTGAGTCGGACAATCGGCTTTCTGAGAAGTAGACCGAGAAGCAGGGATGGGATCAGATATAATGCCATCTTAGCCATCTCAACCATGTAATAATTGCCATAGAATCCGGCAATACACTCACGCATCGCATTCATACTGTGTACGAAAGGCAGCAGTGGATATACAACTTGGAAGAACTTCGGTGCACATTCGATTGGGAATGTACCGCCGCTTCCGGCTACCTGCATAACCATCAGCACAACAGCAACTGCCTTACCGATATCGCCAAAGGAAACCGTCAAAGCATAAATAATATTGACATAGATCAGACTTGAAAAACAGCCCGTGATAATAAACATCAACGGATGTTCACACTGAATACCGAGGAAATACAAATCTCCCAGACAGATCAGTGCACTCTGCAGAATACCAAGGCAAACCATCAGGATCATTCGTCCAAAATAAAGCTGATGTTCCTTTGGATTCTTTAGTCTCTTCTTCGCATTCTCTGACACAGTAACTTTCAGCATAGCCGCCATTACAACCGCACCAACCCAGATGGCCAGTGTTGAATAGAACGGTGCCATTGCAGAACCATAGTTCTCAATCGGATAAATCTGGTTCTCATGAAGTTTTACCGGAGAAGCAATGAATGAAGCCATGCTCTCAGGACTTTCCTCCAGAAGATCGGTCAGGGCATCCATACTGCCGCTGTCTGATACTTTCCTGGATGCTGTGGTAAGTTTGTCAGAAGCATCTTTTAACAGATTCACCGAATCTTCCAATGTTTTCTGAACATCCGACAGATCCCCGGATGCATTGTCGGTGACACCTGCAATATCCTGGACACTGTCATTCAACGCTGTGAACATAGATGTAATGGAGGAATCTGTGGATGACAGACTGCCTGCCAGATCATTCAGACCACTCTTGACATTCTCTTCATAGCTTGTCTTTACTTCTTCAACGGAATCCGTTGTCTGTGCGATCAGATCATTTATTTCTTTCTTGAGATCCGATGCATCCCCTGTCAGTGTTGTCAGACTGCCGGCGGCTTCATTGATCTTGTCCCGAATGGCTGTCTGTCTTGCAATCGCCGTATCGATCAAACCATTGATATCTCTGATAGCTGTGTTTAAAATCTTCAGGGAATCAAAATCATTGCCGATGTCTGTCAGGGAATTTTCTATCTCTGTATAGCGGTCGATCACATCCTGTATTCTGTCTGATACGGCATATAAAGCATCTGCGGAAGCCTCCGCATCTGTATTATAAGAATCCAGCGCTTTGCCCACCGCATCTGACACAGCTGTATAGAATTCCTTGTTCTGTGCCAATGCATCAGAAATCGTCTTTGTGGTACCTGTCAAAGCACTGTTTAATGAATCAATGCCTTCACCGGCTTTATCAAAAGCCTCGACACTGTTTTCTGCACCGGAGCCGGACTGCTTCAGAAATTCAGTGGTTGAGTCCAACATCAGCGCACCTGATTGCGTCAGATTGGCAAAGGACTGCACCGTATTGGCCGCACTGCTCAAATCAAAAGCTACCTGGTTCAGGGTTTTTGACAGTTTGTCTGCCAACTCCTGATCATCTTCATCATCAGCAGCATTGCTGACAAGCTGGATTGCCTCCAGCGCTGTTTTGGAAACGGTTTCAATGAAAGTGTCATTCACCTGCTGCTGTACAGCGTTGGCACCCTTTTCAGTAACCTTCGGTGCAATGGCATTTTCCTTCTCATTAATATAATAAATAATCTGAGGATGTGTCACATCACTGGTAAAAACACTCATCATATCCTTGGTAAAATCCTCAGGAATAACAAGGGACGCATAATATTTGCCGGATTTAACACCATCGGCTGCATCATCTGCATCTGTAAAGACCCAGTTGAAATTGTCATTTTCCTTCAATGCCTTAATGACATCATCACCAAGATTCAGATCCACGTTGATCAGTTCACTTGTATACCCTGCATCCTCGCTGGCCACGGCGATTTTCAGGCCATCCGTACTGCCATACGGATCCCAGCTGGCTGCAATATTGAACCATGCATAAAGAGTCGGAATAACAAGAATACCCATGATAACGATCATGGCAATAACGTTATTATGAATCTTGTTTAAGTCATTCTTAAAAACACGCAGAATATTCTTCATTATTCCTTCTCCTTTCCACGGAATTTCTCAAGCATTTCATCAAAGGACATACCTGCAATCTTCTGCTGTTCCTGCAGATTATTGTGAATAAATTCAACAACGATCAGCCATACAGCGATAATAATGATCGAAAGGATCCACAGGACAAGGAATACGATCTTTGATTCCAGACTGAACATCAGAACAAGGAAAATCAGCGGAATAATGATGATCGCCAGGAATCCGAAACGCACCATCTTCTTATAATTGCCCTCAAAAGCCTGTGCCTTTGCAGCTGTCTCTTCTCTCAGATTGTCAACAGACAGAGATGCCTTCAAAATCATTCTCAGCTGTTCATGACGGCTGAGTGTTTCATCCGGTTCTTCACAGATCATAAACTCTGTCTCTGAAAGCTTTCTGTCAAACAGACGGTTTAGACCTGCCAGGGCCGGTCTGAGGCCAAGTCCGATCAGCAGTGAAATCGGCACATAGCATAACAACAGAATCAGTATATCTTTCTCATAGACATGTCCATATACACCTGCTACACATTCTCTCATAGCACCGACGCCATACGCAAACGGCAGGAACGGGTGCAGGTTCTGGAAGAATGCCGGTGTCATTTCAATCGGGTATGTACCTGATGATCCCGGAATCTGAAGAATAACCAGGATAACGCACAGTGCCTTGCCGATATGCTTGAATGAAATAGACAATGCATAAATAATATTAACATAGACAAAAGAAAGAATCATACCAAGAATAACCATCCTTACCGGATGCACGACCTGCGCCCCCGGAAGCAGCGTATCACCCAGACACACAACAAAGCCCTGAATGATACCGATCACGACATACAGCAGCCATCTGCCCATATACATCTCTGATGCCGTATAGTTCTTCATAGATTTGTCTCTGTCTACTTCCATCTTAATGATCGCGATCAGGACAATACCGCCCACCCAGATCGCCAGGTTGGAATAGAATGGGATCATGGAAGAACCGTAATTCTTCACTGCAAAATAAGTCTCTGTATCCAGTTCAACCGGTGATGCCATAAACTCAGAAATCTGGTCAGCATCAATTCCTTCCAGTTTGAGCAGTTTGTTATATGCATCGGAACTTACAAGCGCATTCACATCACTCTGGATGTCATTCAGCCTGCCACTGACACTTGCCAGTGCAGAGGTCGTACCGCTTAAAGCATCCCTGATATCCGCAAGACTTGTATCCAGCTGATCAAAAACCGACTGGAACTGCTCGGAAGCTGTCGGTACGCCATTGAGCAGACCGGACAACTCACCCGTCAGACTTGAGAATGTATCCAGTGTTTTGTCCAGTTCAGGAATAACATTCTGAGCCATGGAAATCCTGAAAGCATGGATACTGCCGATACTGTCAGAAGCAATTCCTGACAGCTGTTCACGTGTTGTGGATGTTGTGGAGATTGCATCCGAAATGCTGTTATTGCCTACAGTCAGACTGTCGATCAGTTTCTGATTCTTGTCATTCTGCTCCTGAAGACTGGCAATATTGCTGTTCAGTCTGTCAATGATATCATTGGCAATCTGTCCATCCACTTCATCAGTCACTTGATTCACAAGATCCTGCATATTATTCAGGATCTCACCATTTAATGATACAACAGAATTGGCTGAATCCAGTGCATCGCCAACCGTCGTATTAATCTTGCCTGCCTTGGCTTCCAACTCTGTCAGCCCCTCTGAAGCAGAACTATGTGCCTGGTTCAAAAGCAGCTCTCCATTGGAAAGTGACCAGGACAGGATGGCGGAAAAATCTCCGGCTGCTGTTCTCGTATTCTGAATGATCGTATCCGCGTCATCCAGAGCAGATGCGCCTGAGGCCGCTGCGTCATCCAGTGAACCTGCTGCCTTCTGGGCATCTGAAATCAGATCCTTGGTAGAATCAGAACTGTTGTTAAACTTGTCCAACAAATCTTCATACGCCTGAATATTGGCATCTGCCTTCTTCAGCATCTCATTGATGTCCGTATTCACATTGCCTACAGCATCTGCTACATCTGTCACAGAATTTTTAACAACATCCGACACAGACTCTGCTGCAACCGATGAGAATGTACTGTTGATCTGAGACTGGATCGTACTTGCACCCGTACTCGTGATCTTCGGTGCAATGGCATTGGCTTTCTCATTGATATAGTATTCCAGTTCCGGTGTATTAAGCTTGCCTGAAAGGACACTTAACAATGATTCACTGAAATTGTCCGGAATAACAATCGCTGCATAATACTTGCCGGATCTGACGCCTTCAACGGCCTCATCTTCCGACACAAAGGTCCATCCCAGCTGATCATTTTCCTTCAGATTCGTAATGATCTCGTCACCCGCATTGATCGAAAGGCCATTGCTCGACGCCTCCTGATCATTATTGGCAACAGCTACCTTAATACCGGAGGTGTTGGCATAAGGATCAATGTTTGCAACAATATTGAACCATGCATAGAGCGACGGAATGATCGACACACCTATGATAACCAGTAATGCTGCCGGGTTGCGCAAAATCCGCTTCAAATCCCGGCGAAAAATCCGAAATGCATTTCTCATAAAAATGCTCCTTTTTCATAAATTGTTCCATTAATAGATAACATGTTGATTTTCTCATAAAAAATATTATATTAATGGACAGCATAATTTACAACCATCAATTGTATGTTTTTTGTTCATTAATGGTCACTTGTTTAAAAAGTGTCTAATTGTGATTTTTGTCATTAAACCGGTGCCTTTGCGTGCTGCTTACAGCTGTGTTTTGTCCAGTTTTTCGATGATTTTCTTATTCATCCGGTCATAGGAACGCCACGACTCCTGACTGTCTGCAATGCCGACCTTCTCACAGATATACCTGATAAGCCACATAATCTCATCTACGGATTTGCTGGTCCGTTCTTTTACCCACTCAGGTGTTGCTGACACAATGCTGTGCGCCGCCAGATTGCGGACTTTCTGCTCCACATTCACCAGTTCCTGAACCCGCTGAGCCATTAGCGCATCGCTGCATTTTGCCTGAACAATGGTATTTAATTGATAAGAGTATATCGGACCATACCTGAAACCATCGTTAAACTTGCGATCTAGAATTTTCAGCACCTCTGAATTTGCAAGTTTTCCCCGGCTCCATTTCTGACTGTCTCGGCTTGAATAATAATCTTCAATATGAATGTTGCAATACTGCTTAATCACTCTTTCAAGTAAATCCACACCAAGTGGTGTGATCGCTCTGATAAAATCCGCATATTCTCCGCGTTTGACTTTCAAATCAAGGCTCAAGGTATATTCCAAAAGGACTCTGTTCTGATTTTCCGCCTTCACCGGCCAGAGCACACCATTATTCTTCGGCAGAAACCGATTCATTCTCTCCCAATCAAGCACTGCCCTGGCATCAGCGGCTTCAAGCCAGTCATAATCTTCTTTGCCCAGCTCTCTCTGAATTTCTCTACCCACCTGCAAAGCCGCATGATAATCATAAGATTGCAGATGCTTCTTGATTATATCCATCTTCAGCAACTGAACAAGGTGCATGCATCGTACTGCCTCGCAACGTTTCGCTGCCTCCGGCTGATTGTCCTCATCCAGTTTCCAGTTTGTCTCCACATCATAATCTTCACGTTCTTCATGTTCCAGATTGCTGCGCCGCTTCGGTGTCGATACCTGAATCGGCAAAAATCGATATTCTGCAAGGGTTGCCATCACCAGCAGTGCGCTTTTCATGGCCGGTGTTCCCGATGCCATATTCACGATCAGTGTATCCTCCGGCATCATCCCTTCCTCTATATCCGCAATGATTCCTCGGAACGCATGATAAAACAGGTCATACTGCTGTACATCCACCATCTGTTCATCCCGGATGATCCGCACTTCAAAAGTATGCCCCAATTTTTCTCCCAGTAATTCTATGCTTCTGACATAACGATTATCTTTCTCATGATGTAGGATCATCTCCTGAGACAAATAGAGGATTACTACGTCCGGCTTGTAATAGCGGCAAATATGCAGCATAGAACCATCGTAAAAATATTTAATCGGGTCTGTATTCCCGATTGGTGAAAATAAATATGTCTTACTCATATAGCACATCTCTCTTTGCGTATAAATACAATTGTCCAGAGCCAATATCCTCATAATCTGGCCCTGAACAATTATATTCTACCATATTTACAAACGGAAGTGCTACATATTTGTTTTATACCACAACAATTTCCTCCTGCTGTTTTGGAACATCTCCCCAGGATTTCACACGACCTTTTCCGATCATCCGGTATATTCGGACACTGTCTTCCCCACTGGCAGGATTGATATAGTACGGTATTTCTCTTACCAGTTTTTCATAGCTTTTCTGCGAAAGCATGGCTTCAAAAGCCGACTTCTGTACGCGTGTTCCATAGCCTTCCAATAATTTGGCAAATTTGGTTCTCCGCTTATTATCCACAATATCATAAATAATCAAAATAAACTGCCTGTCATCCTCCAGATTCTCAGCTATCTGAAAATAATAATCTTCATCTTCGGCACCAAATGCATGCATATCTGCTTCCTGCTCCGCCTCATAAAAATCGCCCTTAAAAATGTTTTCATCGGATGATAATCGGCTCATAGATACTTGCATCTCCTTCCTCAATGGCTTTTGCCAGGCGATCCATCTGAAGTAAAATTGCCCTTCTGAAACTGACGGCCGAATCTGTATATTTTAAATATCTGACCTCTGTTCTGAACTTTCTCTCCAGCTTATTGAGAAAAATCTTTAACCCTTCCCGTGTCAGATAGCATCCCGGTTGATCCAGATCTGTCTGAAAATGTTCTTTCTTTATTTCATAACCATTAATCAGACTCATCACGGTTGCATCGACAATGACTGCACGCCACTCTTCCATCAGGTCACTTGCAAGGGTTGGATGTTTTTCCGCATCCCGATGAATAAACCCAAAATAAGGATTCAGCCCTTTCATCTCAATCTTACAATAGACTTCATTCAGCAGCAGCGAATACCCGAAACTGATCATGGAGTTAAATTCATCTTTCGGAGGACGTCTGCTTCTCCCCTGAAATTTAAATTCTTCGTCTATACACTTGGACAGCCCCTGAAAATAGCTTTTCGCTGCCTGACCTTCAAAACCAATCATCTCCGTTATCTTCTTGCTTGTAAGAATACGGTTACGACAAATCGACATCATTTGCTGTTCCTCTTCCAGAGTCTTATGCTTACTCTTTTCATATCGCCGCAAAACCACACTCTGATTCTTCACCTTGGCGCTCAAAATTTTCTTTCCAAGTTCCACTGCAAAATCCGTATCATACAATGCGCTCTGCTTTCGCTGTCTTTCAACATTCACATGGCCCGTGGACATTAAACGCCCAAAATATCTGCCGCCTTTTGAGAAATAAGTCACAGGTATCCCACGCATCATGCACTCTTCCATACATTTCGTCGTCACCTGCGACTGCCCCATAATCGTGATACCTTCCAATGACTCAATTGGAATAAAAGTCTTCATGCCATCTTTGTACTTCGCCACACATTTGTTGCCTTCAATACCAATGAGCGCCCCATTTTCATTCACATACAGTAGACTCACGTACTCATCCCCCTTTCATCGTTTTGTAACGATAAAATTGCGTCCCCTGACGGGGTTTCTTATTGCCAAATTAACAAGTCATTTTTTAATAGAGCGTTTACCATTTTTTATTCCGTCCCCTCTCGGGGCATCTTATTTCCAAATCAATTACAAACAAACACAACTTAAAAATACACGGAGGTATTGTTTCCGTCCCCTCTCGGGGGTTCTTATTTCCAAATGAGCTGTAACTCCAAACTATAAAGAGGCAAGGAGTATAGTTTCCGTCCCCTCTCAGGGCTTCTTATTTCCAAATTTATCCCACATTGAAAACGGTAATAAGCAGCCGTCTAAGTCCGCGTTTCCGTCCCCTCTCGGGGCATCTTATTTCCAAATAATAACATGGCAAGAAAACGCATGGTAACTAGAACAATGTTTCCGTCCCCTCTCGGGGCATCTTATTTCCAAATACAATGGGGTTTAATGTTCAATTCATAAGAAGGCTTTGTTTCCGTCCCCTCTCGGGGCATCTTATTTCCAAATAGCAACAACGAGCGAAACTTAGAAGTAATGATAAAGGTTTCCGTCCCCTCTCGGGGCATCTTATTTCCAAATAAGTAGGAGGTATTAATATGACAAAGAGAGAAACCCAGTTTCCGTCCCCTCTCGGGGCATCTTATTTCCAAATACTGCCCGCCAGAGCCCGCTATTTTGCTGGCTTTTCTGACTCTTTTGCGTGGCAAATCATTTTCTTGTATATTTTTCTTATATCTAACATACACAATCGCCTCCAAATGCAGTATTTATGCGGTGCGCGGAAAAATTATAAACTATACCAATACTATCTGAACAGCAATTTTACTTTTTAGAATAAACCTGTTCTTTTTCTATTTTTTAAAGTACTCTCATTCATAGAAATTTTATCACAGACTCTCCACATTTGCATCTGAAATTAAATAAAAAGTTTTTCTTCCAAATGAGGAAATTATGATTAGGGTTACAGTTGGAAATGACGAGTTTCCGCCCCTCTCGGAGTTTATTATTTTTTTAACATGAATTATTTCGCCAATAATAAAATTCCAGCGTTTCCGTCCCCTGACGGGGCTTTCCTTTCTCAAATGTTATTGAAACATTCATAACACAGTTTGCAGATAAGTTTCTGTCCCCTTTCAGGGATATCGCCTTCCAAATTATATTAAAATCACTTTTTTCAGGAGGCTACATGTTTCCGTCCCCTCTCGGGGTATCTTTTTCTGAATCATCTAAAAAATTCCAAAAGGCAATCTACAAGTATACTCCGTTCCCTCACGGGACCTCATCCACCCGCCCGGTGTCAACCAGTCAATGCCATATTCACTCATATCGCATCAACCGGCCGTTTCCCACACCGGACAGCTTCATTTCTGCATTTCCTTCAATCGCAGTTCGCACTGTCCCATCATATACTTTTTCCCATTCAACTTTGTACACTTCAGCACATGGGGTGACACACCAAGGCCTATATCCTTGTCGTGCTTATGCTCCCGAGGCACATTGGTCTTTCGGAAGATATCCTTTGTTACCCGGACAGCTTCTTTCTGCTGGAAAAGATCATAGATAATCGTCTTTGAGACAAATCCACTGCCACCGCCAAGAAATACTGTTGCATCTGAGATTGGTGCCACACTCTGATAAGGAAAATGCTGCTGAAAAGCTTTCTCATATCGCTGATAAAAGACTTTAACCGCCTCCATTAGTTTCTCACCTGTCAACGGACTGATTGTTTCATCAATGGTCAGCTGACAGCGAATGACCGTTCTCGGTCGGATGCACTCCCTCATTAAATTCAATGTCTTTTCAGTACCATTGACGTGCTGCTCCCATTTCTGGCAAACTGCCACATCCTTCATTGACAATGGTTCGCTGTCGCTGACAATAACGCCCGCCATCCAGTCGTTGACTGCATCCTGCGGTTTGCTTTTCGGGCGATTTAATGTCCGAAATGTCTGATTTTCAATTGCACTAATATTACGACTCAAAACCTTCTTGCGGTTTCTTTCATTGCCATTATAAAGGTCGTCCTGTATATTTTCTGCCAGATGCTCGTATTTCTCCGGATGTTGGATCATCTCCGCCCCAAGAAGGATCGTTCGCAGCATGCCCTTAATAGAACTGCCTGGGATGTAAGGCTTGCCATAAGGGTCTTTGATACAGGCCATGATCTGCATTCGACCTTTTTCCTGCTGCATATCACCGGCATCGACAATATATTTCATGCAGGTTTTCAGCTCATCGGGCTTTATCCGTTGACTGTCTGACCACTGTCTCAGAGTTGTCCTTGTATCCCGCACCATAAATTGTTCCATATCAGATGCCAGCCCTTTCTTCCTTGCCAGCTGATACAGTTTTTCGATATCAACAACACCCAGTGCATGTCTGCCGTTTAAGAAAACATATTCTTTTTTTTGTATTTCTTCACCGTTTCCCACAAAAACCGGCCCCTGAACTTTTAATTCCAGATTGTATGTTTTTAATATCTGTCTCATACATCCACCTCCAGAAATAAGCCATAAGCGTAACGATAGACCGGATGTCTGCCGCCATTTTTCTCCTCCACCATGCAGCCGTCAAAAACATTTTTCATACACGAACCTGCTGCCAGCACATACAAATCTTTCTTCCGCATCTGCTGATCATCAAATGTTGTGGAATCCACAAAACCGCTGCGTTTAAGCAGACTATAAGATGCATCTGTTAAAACATTTTTCAGTTTTTCCTCTTCAGGCAGCGCTGTTGACATCAGGACCGCATACTCACCCGACGCAGACTGCCCGAAATGACCTGAAGCTCCTTCAGAACCGCTTCGCAATGCTTTTCCAAGCATATCCGGAACCGTTTTTTTCACATATTCAAATCGACCTAAGCCGGCACTTTTCTTGCCGCCAAGCCCGGAATACGACAAACTTTCCATTAAATCATCAAACAATATCTCTGCAGCCTCGCCGCTGCTTCCCAGAATCAGATACAGGCCATTCCCTGCATTGAAGTAATAAGCACTAACGCGGTAAGGCTCCGATTCCTCATGGCCGCGTACAGCCACTGCTGTTTTGACGCCTTCTTTGCCTATTTTCTTACAATCCTCCAGGTGTTTTTCAGGATATTCCCCCTTCATATAAGCCTTGATATATTCTATCGGAACATATTTCATATTTTTAAACTGTTTCTTACGTATGGAATTTCCCTGTTCCTGCGTTTCTTTCACCGGCGGCTGAAACATTGGTTTCGGAAGAAATAACTGCCTGCCCTTATAGGGAAAAGCATCAGACCAGCGAAGAGCGCCATTCCGAACAGCATCAAGAAAGATTTTCTCTTTTCCCAGCTTTATGGCTTCCTGAAATAAGGCAGCAAACAGTGTATCCGCATGAAACGTCATCTCTGTGGTTTCAAGTCGTCCTTTGCCGAAACGGACGCCATTATAAAAATCCAGTTGATAAATGCTGTATTTCAATTTTCACCCCTCCAGGCCTAAATTTCTACTGCTTTTGTCAAAATCTCTCTGCATTTTGTCATCGCATCGTCATCTACCTGACCCACAACCACATCTGCCTCCAGGGCTTCAAAACGGATTTTGCCGTAACCACGTGAACCGCTGCCGCCCAGATAATCATACTGCATCAGCTTCATGCCTTCTCCTAATGTTTCCATATCTTCCAGAAACTCGTCCATATTTTCCAATTCATAAATCAGATCAAGTCTGAAAACAGAACCTCTAACCACGCGCTCAATCTGTCTTGGATTGGCAATCGCTGTCGTACGGTTAATAGAATTCTCAAATTTGACCTCTGTCATACTCTGCAATCCCGCATCACGCAGTTCCTGCTCATTATCAAGTACCATATCCGAGAAAAGGACACGACTTCTCTTAACATTGCCTTTCTTGGCAGAACCAAAAAGTCTTGTCAATCGCTCATGGTCATTGTCCGGCTCCACAATCGCCTCATTAAATTCCTTTGCCAGCAAACTTCGCATCTTCCCTTTTAAAGAACTGCCCGGAATCATCGGCAGATTGCTCCGCACATCCAGGATGACCGGTGAATCCACCGCACCAATGGCTGAAAAAGCGCTGCTGCCGCCGATATGCATACCTGTTTTGACTTCAATATCCCCTGAAATTCTTACCTTTGCGTACATAATTTTTTCTCCCCCTATCAATCTTTACCGCCATAGTATTTGTGAAATGCGATCAATGCTTCCATATATCGACTGAATAAGATATAATTCTTTTTGCTGCCGTTAATTTCTTTCAAAATCGGCAAAATATCTGCCTCTTCAACAAAATTCTTCACCAATGCTTCACGTCCGCATTCATACATAAAACGCACTCTCAGATATTCAATTCTGCCCTTCAGATCATCATTTAATTTATCATTCTGACAGATCATCACCTGATTATAAATATCCGCTGTCATTGCCAGAAGATTCCTTATTTTAGATGTGGTGACTATCTTAAGCTCTCCTCGTCCTCTTCGCTGTTGTTCCGCTTTGTCTCTTAATGACCGAATCGCTTTCTCTGCTTTATCTACATAATTGGTTTCATTTATTGTTTTCATCTGTGCCTTCTCCCCTCTACCTGTTCATATAGGCGTATAAATTGATGGCTGTTTTCAGCTGTCGACAATCTTCCGGTGACTGGATCCATTGATACATACACTTTGAAAAATGCCTGTATGCCTCTTTTTCTTCTCCGTCTTTCGTTGGTTCAAGCCTTGTCAGCAGATAGACAAGTCTTGCGAAACCGATTTTGTCGCCTTCACCCTTCAGCATTCTTTCCTGCTGTCGAATCAGTTCCAGTATCTTATAAAGGAAACTCCTGCCTCTTTTTTCCGTGGTGTCGAAAAATGCGGCAAGGGTTCGGTATTTTTCAGCAACGACTTTATCCTCAAAATCGTCCCACTGATATGTACCGTCACTAATAGACTTCTCCTCGTTGTCTGCCATCATCTCATGGCTTTCACCATCTTCCAGAAGCGTCACCGCGTCCTTTCCCGGCAAATATTTTGAGCGTTCTTCCATCACTCCGGTTTCTCCGGCAATCACTGCAATCGGGTAGGATGCCCCATACATACCAATGCCTGCCGACAAGCTCAACGTTCCCTGTGTATAGCGTTTGAATTTATTTCTCAAATCCACTGCCAGCTCAATCACTTCATTCCAGGCACCCACAATAAATACATCATCACCGCCGGAATAGATAATAGCTGCATTTCTCCGATGCACTTTTGTCTCACCGCTTAAATTGTACTCACCATGTTCCAAAATATCTCTGATAAAATATTTGAAAAAGATTGAAAGATGTCTGGACAATGTGGCCGTTCTCGATAATCCGCTGACTTTTCCGTCAAAACCTGATACTATGGCCTGTCCCAGATTATCCACATCCGCTCTCAAAACCGCAATGCGCTTAATACCCTCTGCAGACTCAGCCAGCTGTTCAAAAGTATCTCCTGTGTTGTAGTCACCTACCCACAGTTTTGTTGCAATGTTTTTGCCTGTGTACAGCGCATTCTTGCCGTAAATGCGCACCAGTGCATCATCCGACATGAACTTTTTTCTTACATCTTTCTCATCATGGCAGGCAATCAGACTGTAGCCCCCCAGCAGCGGCAATCCTTTTTCCTGGGTTTCATCTTTAACAACGCCGAAAAACTTGTCGTAAAGAATATTTTTCGACAAATCACTGATTTTCTGACAGGTTGTACAGACGCCCTCTTTGTTCACATGACCGATGTTTTTGCAGACTTTGCACTCTCTTGTATAATCATCCATTTTGCGTCTGTTCAACCACAAAATATCTGCCGCTTCATACCGATGCTGTTTCTGTTTCGAAATCATCATCGACAATTTCCGATAAATTTCACTATAGCTGCCATCCGGCATATTTCGCAGTGCATTAGCTGTACATGCTGCATATCCTGTCGCCACATAGAGCTCTGTCTGATAATTTTCAAGAAACCACTCCTTCATTTCCTGCTGAAAATCCTGAATATGTGCGATTGTTTTCTCTGTATTCGGCAGCAAAATATAGCAATGCCCACCGCCGGAATAAATCAGATTAGCTCTCGACAGCTCTGCTTTTTCCAGAAACAGATCAATGATATGCTCCATCATGATTTCCAGATAAAATGACCGGGCTCTCAATGTTTTCAGCGCATTTTTTGAGGCAATGGTATAAATAAAGTTCTGAATGCCGGATACATCCATTGAATACAAGATAAAAGCTCTTTCATCATAAAATGACTTCTCATGCTCGAATAATGCCGCCTTGTATGAAAGTCCCTTTTCATTCAGATAATCATAAATACAGGCTGCAATGGCCGCTGTCAGCTTCACATGATCATAAAGAGAGATATCTGCCAGCTCGGATTTGGCTGTTGAAGATGGTATATAAGTCAGATTCGCCTCCATAACTGCCATCAGGGAATTGATATACTCTTCTGTCCACTGTAAACCTTTCAGATTATCTGTCAATCGCTGTCGGATTTTCGTATAAAAAGCCTCCGAAAACTTCTTCTTCTCCGCTGACGGGTAATTGATGCCGTTGTCATCCCCCATATCCCCGGGCTGATAATAAAATTCCTCATGATTACCATTCAAAATATTAAAAATACTCTGCAGTGGTACAGCCAGCTCAAATCCTTTCTCATCACTTTCCGCTTTCTTTCGACGGTCAGCAAAAGCTGCAATATTGTCTGCCAGATAAACAATATAAGCCAGACTATTGTCATCTAATGCAGCCCCCTTCAGCATCGCTGCATGGTGATACTTCACGCAGTCCAACACAACCCTATCTGTTATACCCACTTCATCTTTCAGATAATCACCGCCGGCTGTACTGTGATTTCTCCTGTCTGTTCCCTGTCGGTAAATGACTTTACCGATATCATGAAGCAAACTGCCCGTTAACAGTTTCACTTTCTCTTCTGTCATTTCGGCTCCCTCCTGTTATATCGCATGGCCCCCATTCCCATGCCGGTCTTAATACCCACACCGGAAAATTCGCCAAATCTCAACAATAACCGCACATATCTGGCCAGCGTCTCCGGGCCATGTACACGAATACTGATATTCCCCACAAATCCCGTAATATTGATTTTTTCCATAGGGAAAAGGATTGTCTGCAGTCGATACCGTGTAATTGTGCTGTTATCTGTCAACTGATTCAGCAAATCTTCATCAATCATATCCAACTCTCCGGAAACAGCACTGTATTTCCGCATCAAACTGCCGTAAATCAATCGCAAATCCGGATATATCACATACCGACCATCCTGCTTAAAGGCTGTCGGCGACATAAACTGTATATCCAGATATTTCGGACACGATGTGTCATAAAATTCATTCAACAATTCCCGCTCCTCACATCGATCCATCTGCCATTTAGTCACCCCTACATCCCGACCACTCTTTTTAAAAACCACAGACTTCACTTCTGACATTGGTTGAATGATCTGCTCATAAGCCTCCTCCGTCAGCGTTTTAATACACCAGATATTCTTCCCATTCTCCCGAATCAGACATTGACTATAGGGATTCAGTTGATTGCCATGCAGAATGCCTGCATACTCCGTATCTATATTCTCCATCAAAATTCCTTGTAAATTGGATGACTTCTTATAATCAATATCATCTGCCTCCAATTCCAGCTTCAATTGTGCATACATGGCCTTCCCCCCATTTCTCAAAATTTGTTTTTATTATACCATGTATATCCTGCATCTGATATCTATATCTGTTTCTGATAACATTTTTCCTCACTAAAAAGAAAAAAGCACCCTCTATTAGGATGCTGATAGCCATTATCCGAACACGGTGTTCAATCATCTGCCGCTTTTGGTGAAATTCTGGTGGACATTTGGTTGATATGAATCATTTCGTATATTACATATTGCATAAAGCAAAAAAGGAATCCACTTGGGATTCCTTCTCTACTCAGGTTTTTATAAATCATGCAGAAGATGGGAGTTGAACCCACACGAGTGTTACCTCACTAGAACCTGAATCTAGCGCGTCTGCCATTCCGCCACTTCTGCGTGCTCACTTATAATACCAGATGCTTTTGAAAAATGCAAGCCTTTTTTTGAAAAAATTTAAATTTTTTCAAAAATAATGACTTTTATCGTATCGACGGACTGCTGCGCTCCGGAGAAATTATTCTTTGAATGCGAACATACGCTGTCCGATATAGTTAAATCCGGTGAACAGACACATACCGGCAAGCATGGCTGCATTCTCCTGAATCTTCTGACCGGCGCCGGATAATATGTACATAACAACCGGTTTGGCAATACCATAGGCCAGCACATAGCATACCGCTATGTTAATGATAAATTTCGCCACCTGCTTCCATGAACGTTCTTTATTCTGGAATGTAAAATACTTGTTCAGGAAAAAGCTCAAAATACTCGTCAAAATATAATTGGCTGCAGATGACACCCAGTAACTGCAGGATGCCAGATTATACAGACCAAACATGATGGCCGTACCGACAACGGTGTTAATACAGCCGACAATGATAAATCTCAATAATTTCTGATCAACCAGACTCAATATCTTTTTAATCATTCTGCTTCTATGCCTCCTTGGTTTTGCCGGATTTAAACTGTTCTGCCTCCTCAATCGGATGCATCAGCCCGTCTTCCACCCACACATTATTTTCCAGATGAATTTTATAAACACAACAGTTTGAAAGTCCTGACCGCCAGAAGTCTTTCAATTCACAGTGATTGATACAGCTCATAATACCTCTCAAAGCAGCCCCATGAGAAGCAGCCAGCACAGTATGTACACTTTCATCTGATGCCGCCATTTCTGACAGCATATCCAGGAATTTCTGTGCACGGGTCTGCAGTTCTTCAATACTCTCTGCACCTTCCGGCGGAATATAAGACTCCGGTGCATCAAATAAATCCTTAATCAGCGAATACGGCTTGCCTTCATCTACACCAAAATCCATCTCACGGATTCTTGCATCAGGCTGCACTTCTTCAAATGTTCTGCCCGAAACGATGGCTGCCGTCTTTCTTGCCCGCACAAGTGGACTTGCAAAAACTCTGTCGAATGTAATATTCTGCTTTTCAAACCACTCCGCCGCAATGCCAGCCTGCTGAATCCCCTTGTCATTTAATGGAATGTCGCTCATTCCCTGTATGAGACAGCGTTTGTTGAAATCTGTCTCCCCATGCCGTATAAAATATACAATCATCTTCTATTTCCTCTTCCTGTTGTTGTTTACATAAACCAGATTTCTTTATTTGTCGACGACACACTGACAACGCCTGCCTGCAAAAGAGACATCACATCTTCCTTGTCCGACACAAGCCCTCCTGCAATAACCGGAATCTGAGAAATTCGACAAACTCTTTTCACAACCTTCGGCATCAGTGCCGGCAGTACCTCAATGACATCCGGTCTTGCCCCCTTCACATGCTTCTGAATATTCTCGTAAGCCATGGAATCGATGACAAATAAACGCAGCACCGATGTAAGTCCAATCTCGCCTGCATGTTTAATCAATGCAGGTTTTGTCGAAATAATACCGTCAGCTTTTGTATATTTTTTTATAAAATCAACCGCTACATCCTTGGCAGAAAGGCCATTGATCAAATCCAGATGAACCAGTGCCATCTTTCCTGCCTGTTTCACCGTATCTACAATATCCGCGATATTGCAGATATCTCCATATAAAATAAAAACAACCTGAATGTCACTTTTCAGACATTCCTTCAGGCCATTATCATCTTTTATGGCTGCTATAACCGGAGAATCCTCCAGCGCATCTTTGAACTCTCTGTTCATTATTCTATCCCTCATTCTGTCATCATTCCTGTTTATGCTGTCTCAGAACAATGCTCATCCTTCCTCATCAAAATCTATGATGCCCTATGACGATGACACACTTCTTGCTAACGCTCATTATATAATGAAATTTCCTGCTTCGCAAGACGAAACACCAAAAAGGCTGAGGCTTCACAGCGTTATTTTTTTTTACATCTCCCGTATAAGCCGGTGCTGTACGATCCAGTGTTCCCTCTGTGGATGCCACACAGGCTGCCACAACGAGGTCACCGGTTGCATTGGTTGCTGTATGAATCTGGTCAATAATTCTGTAAATACCTGTTACAAGACCAATAACGTGAACTATCCATTGTCTAAAGCCAATGGGCTTCCTGCTTCACAGACCTCGTGACCTACTATCTCCACAGGCGTAAATTCGGGCAGTCCCTGCCCTATATAGTTATTCTTCTTATGCTATTTGTCGTAATCCCTCCGCCAGTATATTTTTTGCAGCGTTAATGTCTCTATCATGTTTTGCACCACAAACAGGACACGACCATTCTCTTATTGATAAATCTTTTATCTCTGTATTTTGGTATCCGCAAACCGAACATAACTGGCTGCTGGCATAGAATGTATCTATCTTTATATATTTTCTACCATTCCACTTTGCCTTATATTCTAACTGTCTTGTCAACTCATACCATGAAACATCACTTATAGCTTTTGCTAAATGATGATCTTTCACCATGTTCTGTATCTGCAGATTTTCCGAAACTATCACTTGGTTTTCGCTGATAATCTCATGGGATATCTTGTGCAGATAGTCTTTTCTGCTATTTGTTATTTTTTCATGGCATAATGCTATCTTTTTTTTGATCTTGCAGTAATTTCGGCTTCTCTTTTTTTTATGTGCTAACTGTCTTTGCAGCTTTGCCAGTTTCTTTTCATATTTCCTGATGGTTTTTGGATTTTCGTATTTCTTTCCCTTTGAAGTAATACATAAATCTTTAATGCCCAGATCTATTCCTGTGTTTTGATCTGTATGCGGCAGTTCCACATGTTCCGTTTCCACCAAAATTGATACATAATATTTTCCGCCTGGCATCTGCGATACTGTTGCAGACTTTATCTGTCCGCTGAAATTTCTATGCAGTTTTGCTTTTACTTCCTTTAGTTTAGGCAGCTTTACTTTTCCTCCGTCAAAATCTGCCGTTATATTCCCATTGGTAAAATTCGTTGTGTATGATTTATGACCGTCATGTTTGCTCTTAAACTTCGGATACCCTGTATGTTCCTTAAAGAACTTTTGATATGCAGAATCCATATTATAAATTGCATTCGTAAGGGCAAACTTATCTACTTCTTTTAGCCATCCATATTCTTTTTTTAGAACCTGGTTACAGTAATTGTTGCAGTTGGTTTTATTTACGTTTTTTTTCTCTTTCTCATATGCTTCTTTTCGATACGCCAGTGTCCGATTATACACAAAACGGCAGCAGCCAAATATCTTTGCTATCTGTTCTTTCTGCTCATTAGTGGGATATATTCTGTATTTATATGCTTTTAACATCTGCTACCACCGCCTTAACCTTGGGTTTCTATATACCTTTTTAGCCTTTTTTCTGATACATGTGATATTGTAATAAGTCTTTGTGCCTGTTTTTAGATTTCCATGTCCCCGTGCCATAAGTATACAATAATATCTAACTTTTGGCTACCTTAACCCACCGTCTAAAGCCAGTGGGATTGCGGTAGCCTCATTTCAAATATCTGAAAAGGGATTCTAAACGAGCTATTTTTCACAGGCCGCTCTCGCTTCCAGCGCTTGTGTGAAAATAGTCCCGTTCAGAATCCCTTTTTGAATTTTACTGACCATACTGCGTTTATTTTATATCCCGGTACAATGCAGTTTTTATAGCATTTATAGACAGTATACCAATATTCCCATTATAGCCTGCCTTAGTCCGGTATGTTGATGTTCTTAAAGTCCTCCGGCTGAAGCATGAACATGGCTGCTTCTTCGTATTTATTGTCAAGAACAGTCATGAAAAGATTCTTCATGTTGCGCTTTTCGAGGCTGGCAATCGCTTCCTCAATAATGGCCATAATATCTTCATAATCAACCGAATAGCCATCCTGCATACGTTCACGCAGCAATGTCTTCAGCGAAGCTGCTCCCGGTCCTGAGATCTCATAGCCTTTCTTCTTGGCGTATCCCTCTGCCAGCTGAACAAGTTCATTCTCATTGTACTTGCCAATATGAATGATATTCAGGAACTTGCTGTGAAGAACCGGATATTTTCTGAATAATTCCTTGATCTTATCCTCTTCGCCTTCCAGAACAATGGCTACGTCCTGATTGTCCTGCTGAACAAAATCAACAATAATGCCCGCAGCCTTATCATCCAGCATATCTGCTCCATCAATGATCAGGCAGCCGCCTTTCAGTTTCTCAAAGATCATAGAAAAGTCCCGGCCATTCAGATCCTGTGCCGTTGCTCGGACAAGCTTGTTCTTATCACAGATGCCATATGTATTCAAGGCCTTTGCAATACCAATGGCGATCTGGGACTTGACGCTCATATCATAACCGGTTACAACAAAGTTAATATCATACGGTGCCAGCAAGTCCATATTGTCAAGTGCCGGATCTTCAAACTTGGTGAATGTCTTCGCCAACTGACTCTTAATACTCTCTACACCTGTCACCGTGCCGAAAATATCCAGAACTGTATCAGAGGCATGAATATCATCCGAGATCTCATCCTCCTCGTCATCTTCATCCTCTTCTTCGTCCGCCGAATCATTCTGACTGCTGCTGTCATCCTCCGAAATCACTTCATCTTCGTCATCATCATCTATCAACTCATCTTCATGGACTTCACCGGCGATGCCAAACAGATCATCCAATGTATCCTCTTTTGTCTCCGGAATGACTTCATCCTTCTCGCCATCACCGTCTATGATAATTTCATCTTCCGCAGCTGCAGCTTCTGGTGCTTCATTCTCTGAATCATCATCATCATCGATAATAACCGTATCCACTGACTCACCATCATCATCCACAATGATCTCCTCTTCACTGTCCTGGCTGCGTGTGTAATCCGCAACAAGATCTTCACCCATCAGTTTGCCGAAGAAATCTGCATCCTCCTCGCTGAGTCCCTCTGTAGAAATCGCTGCATCTTCGGCTTCTTCTGATTCCGGCACTTCTTTCTCCGGTGCATCCTCTGCCACCGTATTCTCTGACATTTCCTCAACAGGCATTTCCTCATGAAGGAAAATATCTTCATCCTTCTCGCCTGCCTGACTCTCCTGGCTCTGGGCGGCAGTGATCGCTGCAGCAGCCAGTTCGATCTCGTCAGGCTTTTCCTCTTTTTCTTTGGCCAATTTCAGAGTAGACCAGTCAAAATGCTTCTCTTTCTCTTTCCTGCCAAACATCAATGAGCTGAACAGATGGGCAATATGAGACTTCTCATTTTCTTCATCCGGTTGTTCTGCTTCACTGTCTTCATCAGCAGACTCTGCATGCCCGTCATCATCTGCCGTATTTCCATCTGCATTCACCGTTTCGCTGTCTGTATTTCCCGCATCAACGGCCATTGCCGCATCCTGCGTCTCTTCACCTTCAGCGCTTCCCGCCGACTCTTCATTTTCTTCTAATGTCGGCTCTTCATTTTCTTCTAATACCGGCTCTTCCACAATCACTTCATCCCGAAGTGTGTCCTCTGTCACAGCTGTTTCGACAATCGGTTCATCTGCCGCTTCAGGCGCTGCCCCATCCATTGCCCGCTGAATGAGATCAAGATCAATGCTTCCCTCATAATCCGCACCGGCAAAACCCTCAATGCCCATCTCTGCACCTATAGATTCTGTCAGCTGCTTCTCATGGGCCGCACGCTGTTCTTCCTCAACGCGATGCTGTTCAACCGTTGAAATCTCCGGCAGCGGCTCACCTGTCAATTTACATTTCAGCGCAATGGCCTTGTCCACATATTCTCCATGGCCAAACCACAGCACGATCTCATCACATTCATGAATGCATTTCTTCGTCTCACCGCTGGCCTCATATAAAGTCGCCAGCTCATAAGCCCACTCCTCTATGTATTCATAATCTTTTAACTTCTCAAGGGTATCGATCAAAACAGAAAGACGTTCCCCTTTGCCCTTATCCAATCTGTATCTCAGAATGTAGCGATGCAGATCTCTGGATGCCACACCAATGAACTCTTTATAATAATATTCTGCCTCAGAATACTCACCTTTATCAATATACAACGTTGTCAGCAGATCAAGGATTCGTCTTGTATTCGGATTCTTCTCATAAACACGCAGAAGTATCTGTTCTGCTTCATCATAACGCTTCAGGCCCATATAAACTTCACCGACCAGGCAAAGGATAGAGATATTGCGGATCTTGCTGACTTCAATCTCATCCAGAACCTTCATGGCTTCTTCATAACGCTCCTGCATCACAAGGGTCTTGATCTGCTTAGTCAGCGCGCCTTCATTTATCTTATTATTCTCCAATTTATTCATCTCCTCACTGCAAAGCCGTCGGCTCCGCTAAGGGCATTTTAACACACAAGTAAACACTTGACAACTAACGCCCTAAACAAAGTCAAAAACTTCCTGCTCATAATTAATCTTCACATATTCCATTTCGTCAATCTTCACATTGGAGTGATAATCTACGACGATCGTCTGCTGACGATGATTCATCAGCTTCTGTCCCAAAACATAATTGACATCAAATTTACCTGTAATTGCCGGCGTTGCACCTCTTGCCGGAACAATCAACTGTACATCATTGGTTTTTAATAAGGCAAAAATAGGCTCCCAGATATAAATATCCTTGGCTGCGCCAAATGGATTATCAATAAACAGGACTTTCCTGAGATGCTCACCTGCAGCCGCGCCTGCATGAATAGCTGAAATATAATGGATCACTGCAATCAGGAACTGAATATAAATTCCCTGGGACTGCCCTGTACTGCCCACCGCCTCTTCATACTTCAGATAACGACTTTGGCTGGCAATTCTCTCTCTCTTGTAGAGTGTCAGCCGAATGGCATTCATATCTGTTACAATCACCGAAAACAGCCGCTTCCAGGCCAACTGTTGCCGGATATAGCGCATTTTCTCTTCCTGCGTTCCAAGGGTATCCGATTGATTAACAATATCATCAATATAAGCAGACATTTTCTCTTTGTAAAAATTCTCTTTAACATAAGGAATGGTAAGGCCGACCATCTGAATCTGCTCGTTATCCATGACAATCGCAGACATTTTCGGCAGTTTATCCAGTTCCATCCGGATGTTCTGACAAATCTGAAGACACTGACTTTCAAAACTGTCCTTGATGCCGACAAGGTCTTCCATGTTTTTTCCGACACGCTCTTTCTCTATACGGATCAGGGCAATGGTTTCCTCAATTTCCTGCATCACTCTGCCTGCCGCTTCTGCATTCTCCGGAAGGCTGAGATGTTCACGAAGTTCTGCCGCCAGACCTTCTGCACCTAACTGATGCAGTTCTGACACTGCTTTGGCTTTGTCCTTTTCAAACGCATCTCTTTTTGCAAAATACTGGGACTGCATCTGCTCATAACGTCTCAGAAGTTCCTCATATCTGCGCTTCAATCCGATCTGCCCATCCAATGTTTCTGTTGTCAGATTTTCCTGTACATGGCAAAGCTTCATCAAGCGTTCCACATCATGCCTGATTCCCTCCAGCGCATACAATTCCTTTGTCAGACGCTCAATACGTCCAGTCAGCGAACGATACTCCGCCGAAGTATTTTCATAGAGCTGACGCATATTCTCCACGTAGGATTCATAACTCTGATCATTTAACGCCACCTCTTTATAGGCACCGTATTTTTCCTCAATCACATTGACTGCCTGAGCAACACTGCCGTACAGACGATTCTTGTCCGCTTCAATAGCCGTCAGCTGCTGCCGCATATTATCGGCCTGCTGTGCCATATTCTCAAGGTCCTGCCTGATCTGCCTGATATTCTCAGCCGCTGTCTGATAAATCTGGCCATCCGCCCGCAGATTTTCCATACGCGCCATCTGGAGATTTCTATCGGCAATACTCTTTGTCAGACGCTCCATAGAACGTGCATAGCTTTCCATCAGCTGCTTTTTGTCATCCAGATCCATATGTTCTTTCTCATAAGCGTCACGAATGCCATAAAAGGCCGCCCGCAGCGCATCATCCGTCAAATCTTCCGGCACCTGTCCTTTCGACGGCTGTTCACCCAAAAACTGCTGTCCGTCTGTTTCAACAGCATAAAGCTTCCAGTTGTCTTCCCAGTCTTTTATCAGCAGATCTTTCTCACTGACTGTATGTTCACACACTTCCGACTGTTCCTGCATTTTGGTGCGCAGCAAAGTTGCGGTCTGTTCTTCCTCCTGCTTTTTTGCCGCCAATTTTCCATATTTCTGTCTGACTTCTTCGATCAGATGCTTTGTCTCAGTCAATGCTGTATTGACATCCCGCAGTGACTCAAGTACCGCATACTGCTCTTTTGCCGTCTCCGCCTGTTTCCCGGCTTCCTCAATACTTACAGCATCCCCGGACAGCTGCCCATCCAACTGCTGTATCCGGTCTTTGATCAACTTCTGTTTCTCCAGAAGCGCCAGCTCTTTCTTCTGGTTTTCCCGAAGCGCTTGTCTGTTTTCTTCCTTTTTGCTATCATAGACAAGGAGAAAACTGCTCACTGACTCCATATCTTTTTCATAGGTCTGCTGTTGATCCTCCATTCGGGCAATCACCCGCTGAAGTTCTGTCAGCTGCTCCCGGCTCTGTGCGCATACTTTATGACGCATGTTTTCATCCAGATAGAAACTGCTGCCTTTTCCGGCAAAAAGCAGTCGGCTCTTCTCCACCGGCTCCTCTTCAGAAAGTACCGTTTCAAGACTGATCACAGGAATCGCATGCTCCCCGAAATCTTTTTCCTTTAAAAGTTCATCCGCCGCTACTTTTGCAAAACCATCTTTTAAAATCACTGTGTACGGCAAAAACGGCATCCGTGCAAGCAGTGCACGCCGCTCTGCATCATTTGTTTCCTGAAGATACTGAGCCCCATAAACACAGGTAATGCCATGGCATGTTCGGATATAATCCATAAAATCCTGAACATCCGCAGGTATACGCATCAGCCCGCCATCTTCCAACTGATGAATTTTTTCTTTCAGTGCAGCTTCCTGTCTATGACGTTCTTCAATATCACACACAAGCTTACGATAGCGTGCAAACAAATGCTCCTTGAGTAAACCGGCTTCTGTCACCTGATAGACCTGAAGCAGTTTGGCGATCTGCTCATATTCCCGCTGCCAGGCTGCCATAAATTCATTGCCCTCACGGATCAATGTCCTGATATGTCCCAACATCTGTGTATTCCGGGCTTCCTGAAGCTGCTGTTCATTTTTTTCTGCCTCTGCGGCTTTCGCATCCTCCATGAGCTGCATCAGTTCAGCTTCCTTTGCTTCCAGTTTCTTTTTCTGGCTGAGCAGTTCCTTATCGACTTCCTCAATCACCAGAAGTCCTGATGCTTCCCTCAGCCTTGCAAAATCTTTCAGATACATTTGCTCTTTTTCACGGTTTTCCTGGGACTGATGCTCCAGAACCGCCAGCATTCTGTCATCTTCACGCTCTGATGATGCCAGTTCATCCAGCTTTTGCTGAAGATTTTCCATTTCTTTCCGGCCTTGTACAATACGGTCATCCAAAACAGTCATCCGCTTCTGGCAACGTTTCTGCCATGCCTTTGCATAAGCCCGAAGCTGTGCCAGCTGCTCCTTCTGACCATCCGTACTATGACGGATCGTATTCTCCACGGCCTGATATTTCTGCTGTTCTTCCAGATATTCCAGGTAATCATTCATACTCTCTCTGAGGTTCAGATCATCCCTGCTGACAGCCTGTTCCAGCTGTAATTTCTCAAGCTTTTCGCTGCAGTCGGCCGCTTCCTTTTCAAGATAGGCCAGCTGTTCCTTGCTGGACTGGATTTTGACCGTCTCCAGCTTTCTGGCATAGTCTTCCATATGCCCCTTTGCCAGCTCCTGTTCTCTTCTGGCCGCTGCCAGATCCGCAGTCCTGTTTTTCTGTCTGGCAAGTACAGTCTGCCATGCTCTGGCAATATCCATCCGCAGTGTCATTTCCTCACCATACATAACATCCAGCGTCCGGATTCGCTCACCCAGGCTGTGCATAACTTCCTGCTGTCTATCATACTGGCCGATTTCCGCTTTCTTGCGGGTCAGCTCCGCTAACTGATCTTTGATCTGATACAACGTATCCGCCATCAACGACATATTATCACCATTTTCAGCCCGTTCCGATGTCCGCGCCATAAATGCTTTCTGGATAATCTCCTCGATCAGAAGATCCTCCACCACCTTGCGGGTTGTCCGATAATGACTTTCAAAATAGGTCCGCACATGACCTTCCGTCTTATTGATCCCACGGATAATTTCCCACTCGCTCTCATACAGTCCATACCGGCTGATAAAACGCTGGTATTCACCTTTGCGCTCAAATAAATGAACCTGCAGTTGGTAATCCTTTCTTGAAAGATTTCTGAGGTAATTTTTAAGCCCCGGCCATGTAATTCTTTCCTTACCGTCGCTGAGCGGAAGATTCACGATATCATTGTCATTGTAATGTCTGTAAAAAATGACATAGTTAAAATATTCAATCGCCGCTGCGTCCCCTGCTGCATTTTGATTTTCATCATCTTTTGCCTTTCTGGCGCAGAATCCCGTCAACATATATCTGTAATCATCTTTGACAAGATAATCGTCCAGCTTCCATTCGATCAATGAATGGATGACCGTACTGCCGCCTTCACCGCGAAATAATTTTTCCACCGGCTGCTTGTCATCCAGCGTACAGTTCGGAATCAGATTCTGAAGCAAAAGCAGTAAAAGAACACTTTTGCCGCCGCCGTTGGCCAGGTCATACAGCACATTTTTACAGTCAAAGCGCATAATAAAATCATCATAAAACTGTGTACCGAAATTATAGCGTACATTATTGACACGCACTCTGTTAATATGCGGCATTTTCCTCATCCTCCTCTGTCTTGCTGTTTCGGTCCTGCACAGGTTCCTTCACATCACCCTGCCGTTTTCTCTCAATGTTCTCCATATTGCCCCGCCTACTCTGTTCAATAACTTCATACAGCCGTCCTTTGCAGCTGTCAAAATAGTTCTCGACCAGCGCCCGCATTCTGTCCGTTATATAATATTTGCCCGCCGATTCCACAAAAAGCGCCTGCGTGATCAGAAAATTGAAGACCAGCTTGACAAAACCTGTTTTAGACCCTCTGGCAGCCTTTAATGTGGAAATATCATCATTTTCAGCCATCAGAGGCAGCTCATCCCACAATAATGCCAATGTTCTGAAACTGTTTTCCTCAATATCATTCTGAACAATCGTCTCCAGTCTCGCCATCACACCGGAAAGCAGAGCTGTTGTACTTTCAATGACCATATCTGTCTTCACATAGGTCAGCGCTGCCTCCCCGGAGGTGGTCTCATAAAACAGCGTCATCACGTCATAAATAATGAGGTACGCCAGAAATAATTCTCTGTTCAGACGCAGCCCGATGGCTTTTTTCAGCTCGTCGTTAGTGTAGCCGAAAACCCTGTTCTCATCTCCGGCAGTCACATATAGTGTATTGTGATATTCATAAAGACGAAGATTGGATTTCTTTAAAACCGCATCCAGAATGTCATAAACCTCCGCCTGACTGCTGTAGGCTTCATAGAGATCTCTGTGGTTTTCCCTGCCCACTGTCTCCCCTGTAATCAGACATGCAAATATCTCCATTGCTTTGTCCAGATTTCTGTGATCCATTATTCTTCCGTCCTTTCAAATCGAATATTACTCATTTCAAACCGCTCCAGAATGGAGATTGTTTCATCCGGCAGATAAATCAACCTGAATTTCAGTCCTTCATATCCCGGATTCGCCTTCAGAAAATCCGCCATGGTATCCTCAAGAAATGTATCCGGATGATCCTTGATCATATCCAGATCATAATGTTCTTTCTGGCTCAGGTGTACAAGAAACGCATAGTAATCTCTGTTTTCCAGTACCTGATCCGGGAATTTCATGGCATAAAGGTCATTAAGTTGTGCCAGCGTTACTTCTTTTTTCTGTTTAATCTTGTCCAGAAGTACCCTCAGAAGATAACTGAAATTGTCCTTCATTCTCTCCTCTGCAAGTTCATCCTCATAAACATACATCTGCTCCCGGCCCTTTTCCACCAGTTCACCTGCCGCCGATTCCTCCGGCTTATAGAGCAGCAGGTCATCCACCCGGGACATCGGAAATGTCTTCTTTATCTTCGGTGCAAAAAGCGGCAGCACCAGATATGTCAGGAGTTCCGGATTATCCGCCTCGATCATCCGCTGTCCCACATCCATAAAATCCACGGAAGGACGAAAACGTGTCCTTTTCGCCTTTGCAAGCGCCTCATCTCCGGCCTTCTGCATCTGCATATAGGCATGCATCAACTCTTCGTGACGCTTCATGGCATTTTTCAGCGCCGTATCCAGCTGATAGACTTCCTCCGCTGCCTCACCGGTGATCCTGTCCGTCTCCATTTTCTGCACAGCCCTTGCAGACAATGCCATATTCGAGGCAAAAAGGCGCTGTTCCTCACTAAACCACTTCATCAGACGATCATGATAATTCTCCAGTGCAGCGAGCCCCTCCGTCACATGGCGGTTCAAAAGTGTCTGGATCTCATGTCGTTCCTCCATCAGGCGTCCCACTTCCATGTTGATGCGCCCGATAACCTCCAGCCCGCCTCTGAAATTCTGCGCTTTTATCATCTTCTCAAGAAGCAGCTGGGCAACGCTGATATGGCTTTCCTCCCGAACTTCCTTTGTATCAAGATAAAAAGCCACCGCATCAGATGAAATTCTGTAAAGTACCTGCTGATCTTTCAGTTCACTCTCAATCAGACGCACTCGCAGTGTTTTCTGCTGATGGGCGGCCGGGTCATAGTAATCCAGTTCAAATGGTCGTCCCTCGTTGCATAATTTATCAAAAATGTATTGATACAGTTCATCATCGGCCTCTTCTTCGGTAAAATCAAAATCTCTCACCAAAAGTCCGGCCATGAATTGCCTGTAATCCTCATAGCATACCGGCTGATCCTGAAAATGATTCGCCTCAATAAAAAAACGCAGGACGGCAAGGACAATATATGACATATCCAGGCGTCCGTAACTTCCGTCCCTGTACTGGGACAATCCGGTATCCATTAATCTGAAAAAAGGATAATAACGCTTCAGATGCATCATACGCGCCTCATGGTCCTGCACCATATCATTCATTAAAATATAATTGTCCACTTTCTCCTCCTGCTATCTACTGCAACATCCAGGAAAACTGTTCGCCGCAGCGTCTCAGCTCTCCCAGAACCGTCTCCAGCCCCTTTTTGCTTTCCGCCCAGTTATCACGGCTGATGCCCTGTGTAACCGCTGGGCACATCAGGAATTCAATCTCCCTGTCCTGAAATACATACTCAAAATACATTCTGCATCTTCTGGCATGAAAAGCCTGGCAGCAGATAATGGCCCTTTTTATCGGAAGGTGCTTTTCCTCCAGCATCTTCCTGATATATTCAGCATTTTCAAGAGTAAATGTGGCTTCTCTTTCCTGAAGAATGGCTTCTCCCGGCACGCCTGCCTGCATCAGCACATCTGTCAGAAAATCCGCTTCTGCAGCATAAGGGCCCTTATAACATTCTCTGTCACAGGATGGCCCCTCAAAAGCCGACCGGCCTTTGCTGTATCTGCCGGACACCACAATATAAGGTGCCATCCCCGCCTGATACAGCGCCGCAGCCCTCCTTGCAGGCTGCGGCCATGTATTGCCGGGTACAATGATGATATCTGCCTTTTTCGGCAGATCTTCAAGAAAAATAAACTCCGTAATATCTCTCAAAAACTTCATATCCTGAATGCTCTTTGCCGATTTTCGGCGCTTCTTTCTGTCAGTGCTTCTATCATCTGTCCGTTTCTTTACTTTCTCTTAAAAGTAGAAGCATAAGCCTGTACGGCAACTGCTTTTTCAGAGTCCGAACCGTATTCGGATGACGGAACAACTTCCTCAGATGCCACCGTCCAATGTCCGCCCTTATTCTGAGGCAACAGGATGACAGTCTTTTCCTCATCATAATTGCTGTACCATGCCACATCTGAAAGCGGTGCCTTCACTTCATAAATCTTCGCTGTTTCAGGGAACCAGCAAGTGGCATAGTTTTTCGCCACTTCCCTGTCCAGGCTGAAAGCAAATCCTTTCTCAATAACTCTGCTGGCGTCGTCTTCTCTGCCAAATGGGCGCTCAAAGCTGCCGCGGTAAACAGTCAGATTGCCGTCACTATCAATATATTCAGCCAGTTCCTGTTTCATGTCTTCGATTCTCTGATTTCTGACATCTTCCGGTTCCTGTTTGAATGCCTTGGCAAATGTATTGACGAAACCGCCGTCTACACTGCTGTCAAGATATACCTGCACAACCAGTGGCAGTGCCACGTTGGCCGGAATCATGCCCTCTCTGAAATAGTATTTGAACCACTTGAAAGTTTCATCGGAATCTCTGCCGTAAGTTCTTGCCAGATAGGCAAAACTCTCTGCCCATTCTGATATATCAGCATTCTGCTCTTTTGAAAGCCTCTGGATATCGTCCAGTACTTTCTTTGTTCTTGTCTTTATAAAATCCGCCACCAGTTTTTCATCCGGTGTCAACACTTCATTCATTGGCATTTTTGTATGATCCATTGTTCTTCCTCCTGTTTTTAAACCCTTTCACACATCGGTTCACGATCCAGTCAATAACCCCATCTATGATACTTTCAAAAAAACTGACAATGATGTCCATTTATCCATCCCCCTGTCAGGCACCTTACTTCATAAATAAGTGCTGACTGAGTATTTTCAGCATCTGAGCCGCTTTGGCATTGCCGTTATCCGCAGACTGCTTAAATAACTCAATGGCTCTGCTCTTATCTGTCTTCACGCCCTCGCCGTACCAGTAACAGTAACCCAGATTGTACTGTGCACTGGCATGACCGCCCGCTGCGGCTTCTCCATAGAGTCGAATGGCCTCTTTGACATTCTTATGTACGCCTCTGCCCTTCTGATAGCAGAATGCCAGGTTGTTCTTGGCCTCAATATTCCCCTGGGCAGAAGCCATCTCATACCAGCTGACAGCCTCTTTGATATTACGGACAACCCCCTGTCCGTATTCATAACAGTAACCAATCTCACTCTGTGCCTTGGCATGACCGCCGAATGCTGCCATCTGACACCACTTGGCCGCCTCTGTGATATTTCTTCTGACACCAATGCCCCTGTCATAGCAGACACTCAATTGATACTGGGCTTCCGTATGCCCCTGGCTGGCCGCCTGTCTCAGGCACTTAAATGCTTTAACGCCGTCTTCTCTTGTGGTGCCATTCTCAAGGATCCGCATACCCTCAGCAAATAAAGCATCTCTTGTGGTCAATTCTTCGACTGCTTTAGCCGGTTCACTCTGCTGAGACTGATCTGGCTGTTCTTCGGCAATCTTTTCGTTTACTATTTCCGGTTCTTTTTCTGCAGCCTTTGATTCTGTCGCCGAATCTGCATTGAATTTAATAACTTTCGGTTCCGAAGAAGCCATTGCTTTTTTCAGTTCATCTACAGATTTTGCCTCTACAACTTCCGGCTTGGATTCAACAGTTTTTATTTCAACAACCGCTGTATTTTCTCCCTTTGCTGCTGTTGTTATAGTTTCTGTATTCTTTGATTCATTCTTAATTACCGCCGCCTTTGTTTCAGCATCTGCTGCTTTCAGGCTCAGCATCTGGTACTTGTACTTAAACAATGCATGCAGCACATCCAGCTGAACATCCACCTCTGAGGCCATCTGTGCCCCATCCAGATGGAAAAGCATCGTATCCAGTTCATGCTTCAGCGTGTAATTCATAATTTTCCGATAACTCTTGGAAGTGTGTGCCGCCGGTGTCCAGAAATGAAGGACACACAAACTGCCTGCCACCCTTTCCTCGCTTCCGTTGCCGTGATAAACTTTCACACCTGTCTTCTCAATATCTTCAATAATTTTCTGCACATACTCATAATCTTCATATGCATAATTTATATATATATATCTTTCCATTTCGTACTCCTTTGTGAAATGTCGAAATTTCCCGATGATAATCATACCATAAACAGCCGCGAAAATCCACAGCAATCCAAAAACTGGCGGTGTGAAATTACAGTTTTCAATTGACATCCACACAGGTTATCGTTATGATGTTCATACAGGAGGTGCGTATTTATGTTCCGTTTATGGGGAAAAACATTTCTTCACAATCGTATGACCAATGATCTGGTCGTCTGCAACAATTCCGAAGAATCCCGAACAACCAAAATATTTCAGGCTGTTACAGAAATTTGCCAGACCTTTGACCTTTCCGAACCCATCTGGCTTGATATAAATATTCGTGACTTCAAACGTCACAGCAAAACCAGATTCACACAGGATAATTTCATTGACAGTATTGACTTTGATTACCTGGAAATACAGGTCATTGAAGAGGATTAAAAATGCCACACATAAACAAAATGGGTTTCAAAAGAGGCATCTGTGTTAAACTGCCTCTTCCGAAACCCATTCTTATTTTTCGCTGTATTTGCTTATCTTTCGTATAATTATACCTCTTAAGAAATATTAAATTCCTTCATCAGACGCTCTCTGTATTCTTCATCTTCTGCCGCACGCTGAAGGTCATCCAAACGTTTTGCCTGCAAAAGTTTTGAAATAAGTGCAGACATCAATCTTCTTTCTTCTTCTCTGCCACGAACAACACCATCATCAAATATCATCTGTCCGATTCTCGTCATTGCCACTGCCTCCTTTACTTCTTCCAAATCATTGCCTGTTAGGAATTTATCTGCCAGTGTATAAAGCATTGCCATCGTCTTTTCTGCTGTAATGCTTTTTTCTGTTTTACTTAACTTTATTGATTCCAGAATAACATCTTTTCGTTTTATCTCGCTGCTCATTAAGGGTGTAATTGCCAGCTGTGCAAAATCTTCTTCTGTAAATATCTCGCCCCTTTGTTTCTTTTCCCTAAGACGTTTCAAAACACTGTCTGCATCTTTCGCTGTCAGAAATATTGGTATGACACGATAGGTATACGTCCCGCACTTCATTTCTGTAACTGCATGCTCTATCCCACCGGAATAAATCACATATGTAATGACATTTTTCCCTGTTTTGTGGGATAATACACTCTCATACGCATGGAATCTGCGAAGGTCTTTCTTCCCGGAATCCGTCGTCTGGAACTCTATATGAATATAAAAATCATCCTTTGTCAAAAAAGTAAAATCCATATACAAAGAATGTATCGTCAATTCCACAAGTTCCGTAATGCCGCTCTCTACAAAGTCATGGTGTATCCCCAATATCTTTAAAATCGTGTCACGAAAATAGTCAAACCCCATTTTCAAAATCGCATCTTCATGTTTTGTGTTCGCCATTTGGCTCCCTTTCTTTCTCCATTCAGTATTGTATGCTTTTGTATTTTGAAAATGTCTTTGGTTTATTTATATTAAAAATTAGAAATTTCCTTTCTAGCTTTCATTTATCATTTGTCATCTATAAATTCATTTTCCTCCTTTTATTCATTGTATCAAAATCATACATTTCCATCAATAAAAACCTCATCAATAATGCCATAATACAAACAACTTTTCATTGGCGTTACGAAAGTAATACAATAAAACGTTTTTCTCTCCGTGAACTGCGCTTTCTGGCACGCAGTACCTTTTTATGTAATAGGGAATTCCAACAGAATTTCTTATTACATAAAATAATGGGATTTGAAAAGAGCCTATATTATCACTCTTTCCAAATCCCATTATTAAAATCCTAGTAACTGTTCAGAGCCAACCTCCAAAATGCTACGCATTTTATACCTGTTTTTGAAATTTTGCTTGGCTCTGAACAGTTACAAATTCTATATGTTTATGACGAATTATTCCGCAGCATCAATCATCATGCCGGCTTTCATCATGCCATTATCAAACGCCACAACAAAACGTCCTGCATTCGCTTCAACAATCTTTCTTGCATTGTCAAAACTGTTGTCACCGGTAGCGGCCTTGACCGCTTCTTCCGTCTTATCCGGAGCAACGGTAATCTTCACAATGTAAACCACCTTGCCGTCCTGACGATAAACTTCCACGTATGCACGCTCATTGTCTGCTGAGAAACGCTCAATCTGTGTAAAGATATCTGTAATAATCATCTTCAGACTGTTTCTGTCGATATCAATAATCACCGGTTTCTCCGGCGCACGCACTGTGACGCCGACACCTCTGGCCTTGAGTGCTGCTCTGAATTCCTTACGGACATCCTTGTTGAGCTGTACAAAATTCACTCTGCCGTCATCTGCTGCTTCCATAATTGGCTGTTTTGCTGTCGGCTGTTCTTTCACCGGTTTCACAGGTGCCATATTCACAACTGTTTCTTCAGCAGGTCTTACCGTCTGTGCTGTCTGAACCGGCTGTGCCTGTGGACGCGGCTGAATCTCAGGTGTCAGTCCTGATTCTCTGATAGCTTTCTCTACATCCTCAACAGAAAGGACTTCTGTCTTTCCGTCTGTTACATCCACAACATTAGATGCCACATAGCCAGTCATCCCTTCGGTCATGTCATCCTGCACATTCAGTACCGTCTGCTCACTGAGAATATCTGCAGATGTATTCTGTTTCTTCTGGGTCTGGCTGCGCTCTGCTTCCGCAATCGCCTTGCCAAGATCCATTGCTTCCCAATCCATCGGTTCATCATTCGCCGGTGTATTCTGCACACGCTCAGTCTCCTGAACCTGTGTATTCTTTCTTCCAGGTGCTGCTGCAATTCTGACATCATCTTCTTCATCAACCGATTCCTGTTCTGTCTCTTCCTCGACTTCGTCATCTTCATCATCACTGCCGCCACTATGTACAAGCAATGCAAGCAATTCTATGATAAAGATAACAGGCGCTGCAATAAACATAACCGGAATACCCTTAACTGTATACTGACGCATGAAGATAACACCATAAATCAATCCACCGTTAATAACAACCAGGATCACTACACCAACAATCACATTCAATGGAGACGGCAGCTTGCCAATACCGCGGCTGATACCGCCCACAATCGTTCCGATAATGGAACAGCTGAGAAGACGTCCGGCTTTGATACGTCTGACAATACTGAAATAGGAACGGATCACCCATCCATAAGTCACAATTGCCAGTGCTGCTGCACCATAATGATACAGATCCCCATCCATCTTCATCAGCTTGCGAACACCAATACCCAGGGCAATTGCCACTGCAATCATCACCACCAGTGCAATCTCTGTAAAGACTCTGTCCCACCATGTCAGACAAACACCGTCGTAGCCACGCTTCATACCTGTTGACATAATACAGAAAATGAGACAAATGACAAAAATGACGGCTGCTATGATGCCAACAAATCTTGCAGCGCCAAAATATTCACCCATTTTCTCGAATGACAGCTCTGCCTTGTAAAATGAATCCGGCTGTGCCAGGGTATTATCGACAGCTGAATATATAATATACTTATTGCTGGTCTCCGAAAGGACCTTCGTCCATGCATCCTTGTTCAGAAGCTTGCCTGCAATCGGGCTCTGAATGCTGGTCTGGCCATCCGCATTGGAAATAGCCACATAGTGATTGCTTCCTTCAATACGATCCTTCGCATCGTCACCGCTGGCAGCAATACGATACTTGTCACTGTCCAGAATCATAAATGAGAAGTTCGTATCCTTGCCCATATAATTCTCAACAAGCGTTGTCAGCAGTTCTTCATTGCCTGCCTGGGTCACAGAAGGATCTGCCTCCATTGCCTGTACCAGTTGCAAAAGCTGATCCATACTCTTGTTATATTCATCTGCAAAACTTGCACTGTCAAAGAAATCTGTGCTGTAGCTGCCGCCGGCATAACGATCATTCACATATTCATAAGCGATATAGGCTGACACAAGTGCCACCAGACACGATACCATCAGCAGAAAACGCATGATCACCTTCAGCGGAAGGCTCTTTACAGCTGACCATTCTTCATCCACAGCAACTTCTGCTGTATCATCATCTCCGGTCTGATCATTATCTGAAACAGTATTCAAATCTTCTACATCATCCCAGAAATCATTCTTTTTCTTTCTAGCCATTCTGTCCTTCTCCTTATCTAAAACTTGGTATTCCATAATGATTTATTTTACACCATTCAGGGCTCTGAATCAATAGCTTTTCTAATTAAGCTCTTTATGGCAGAGAATTCTCAGCATATTCTCTACCAATGATTTTTCTTCCAAAAGCAGCCCCTGACCTTTGAAACCATTCATATTTACAAGGAAATACGGATTCTTTGCTGTTGCCTTAAACTGGATCCTTCTGCCGTACTCAGCCAGAAAATCCGGAATAGCCGCAACGTCCACGTCTGCACGCTCATGCATATAGATCCTGGTCTCTTTTCCCTTATGCACCAACTGAACAACACCGGCTGCATGGGCCTCTGCACGGATCAGCGCCACAAGAAGCAGATTGGCCGCCGGTTTCGGCAATTCCCCGAAACGATCGATCAGCTCATCCAACATCTCACCATATTCATCCGCATTCTGTATCGACGCAATTCGCTTATACATATCCAGCTTCTGAAATTCATTTTTAATGTAGGCAGATGGGATAAAGGCATCAATATCAATATCAACAGATGTCTCGAAGTCTTCCTGAATCTTTTCGCCCTTCGCCTCCATCACAGCCTGGTTAAGCATCTTGCAGTACAGATCATATCCTACAGCCTCCATATGTCCACTCTGCCGTTCACCAAGCAGATTACCTGCACCTCTGATCTCCAGATCCCTCATTGCGATCCGGTATCCCGATCCCAATTCCGTAAATTCTCTGATTGCCGATAAACGCTTCTCTGCCACTTCCTTCAGCATTTTGTCACGTTTGTACATGAGGAAAGCATAGGATGTCCTGTTGGATCGTCCGACACGCCCTCTCAGCTGATAAAGCTGTGAAAGTCCAAGTTTATCCGCATCATGAATGATCATTGTATTGACATTGGAAATATCAAGCCCTGTCTCAATAATCGTGGTTGAAACAAGCACATCGATCTCCCCGTTAATAAACTGATACATAATTTTCTCCAGCTCACGCTCACTCATTTGTCCATGGGCATAGGCCACTGAAGCATCCGGCACAAGTTCTGACAATCCCGCAGCGATTTCATCAATACCATTGACTCTGTTATACACATAGTACACCTGACCGCCTCTGGCCAGTTCTCTCATGATAGCCTCCCGGATCAATTCATCATTATATTCCATCACATAAGTCTGAATCGGCTGACGATCCACCGGTGCTTCCTCCAGCAGACTCATATCCCGAATACCGATCAGACTCATATGCATCGTTCGCGGAATCGGAGTGGCCGTCAATGTCAATACATCCACATTCTCTTTGATTTTTTTGATCTTCTCCTTGTGGGTAACACCAAATCGCTGCTCCTCATCTACCACCAGCAGACCAAGGTTCTTAAACTCTACATCTTTCGACAGAAGACGATGTGTGCCAATAACAATATCCACCCGTCCGGCTTTGAGATCTTCCAGTGTTTTCTTCTGTTCAGCCTTTGTTCTGAATCTCGAAAGAAGTCCAATATTCACTGGATATTCCTTCATACGCTGACAAAAAGTATTGTAGTGCTGCTGAGCCAGAATCGTTGTCGGCACCAGCACTGCGCATTGCCGTCCCTCCTGCACCATTTTGAAAGCTGCACGAATGGCAACTTCTGTCTTGCCAAAGCCCACATCACCGCAGACAAGTCGATCCATGATCTTTGTACTTTCCATATCACGTTTTGTTGCTTCTATGGCATCCAGCTGATCCTGCGTCTCCTCATACGGAAACATTTCTTCAAACTCCCGCTGCCACACAGTGTCCGGGCCACAGACATATCCTTCTGACTCCTGACGGGCAGCATACAGCTTTACCAGATCCATAGCCAGCTCTCTGACCGCCCCTTTTACCTTCGTCTTGGTACGGGTCCACTCCGGTCCGCTCATTTTATTGACCTTCACTTGTTTGGTATCTTTATCCGCATATTTCTGGATCATGTCCAGATTTGTCGCCAAAATATACAGGCTTCCGCCACCGCCGTATTCTATCTTGATATAATCCTTGGCCACACCGTCAACTTCTACATTTTCTATGCCCCGGTAAATACCGACGCCATGTCCTTCATGAACAACATAGTCCCCAACAGACAGTTCTTTGAAGCTTCTGATGCGCTCTCCCTCCGATGCAGGCTGTCGGCGTTTTCTCCGCTTCTTCTTGTCTTCACCAAACATATCTGATTCTGCGATAATGGCAAATTTGATCATCGGATACTGTATGCCCTTATGAAGACTGCCGTGAATAATCATAATCTCTCCAGGCGCCGGCACCCGGTCCCTGTCTTCTGAATAAAAAGCCAACAGATCATACTCTGCAAGGTCTTTGACAAGACGTTTGCCTCTTGTCTCCGAACGGCAGACAAGAATCAGTCGATAACCGCTGTTTTTCCACCCTGTCAGTTCTTTTACCAACAGCTGAAAATCCCCCCTGTAGGTATGCATGCTGCTGGCCATCATACTGTATTTACTCTTAACTGCAATATGCGCTGAATTATAGGAAAGCGTACTGAGCAAAACCGTCCGCAGACTTCCCATCCGTGCCAGAATCTTCCGACATTCATAAATAGCCTCTGTCTGTCCCGGCAGCACATAGCCCTTTTCCAGCCTGCCCATCATACTCTCTCTGTATTCTGCCGTTACAGCCTCCCCCTTCTCTGCCACACGGGCCGGCTCATCCAGGATGATCAGACTATCCTTTTCCGTGAAATAATCCAAAAATGAAACTGTATGGTCATAAAAATACTGCACAAGACTATCGATACCTGAAGCTGCGCTGCTCAATTCCAGATTGTCCTTCAATTCCGCAACTGTCTGTTTCAATCTGGCCGCCGCTTCATAATTCCCGGCATCCTTCAATCTCTGCACCTGCTGCTTCATGTCCCGATCGATCAGCTTCAATCCACGTTCCCGTACCGATACACTCATAATATACTCGGCAGCCGGATCAATTGTCACCTCATCAACCTGTTCAATAGACCGCTGACTCTCTGCATCAAAACTTCTGATGGAATCGATTTCATCTCCCCATAATTCGACACGATAAGGGCACTCATCCGCCAGATTATAAATGTCAAGAATTCCACCGCGGACCGCAAACTGGCCCGGACCTTCCACCTGACTGACTCTTTCAAACCCAAGCGCCGTCAATTTCCTGCTGAATGCTTCCAGCGGCAGAATATCTCCCACCTTAAAAACACATCGGTTCTTCTGAAGTTCTTCCAACGGCAGCAGTCTGTCTGACAGACCATCAATAGTTGTCACCACTGTAACCGGGCATCCATCCATCATTCGCCGGATCACGGCCATCCTCTGACTGACGATCAGATTGCTGTGAATGTCTGCATTATAAAAAATAATGTCTTTGGCCGGATAATAATAAACATTCCGGTCAAAAAACCGGTAATCCTCATAAATTTCTTTTGCTTTAATCTCATTATAAGTGACGATCAGCTTAAACGGATAAGGTTCTCCGATACTGCTGATGAGATGGCATTTCTGTGAATCTATACAGCCATCTATATGAATTGGTGTCCGCTGTCCGGCAAGATCACTGACGATCTGATCATATTCACTTAAATCATGTAATGGCTGTGTAAACGCTTTCATGCCAAACTCCTTTCACGCATCTGCTATCAGGCCTTTTTCTTGGTATTATACCGGTTCATGGCCCCCCTGACATCATCCATAACCATCATTTTGACCGCTTCAGCAGCTTCCTTCTGTGCCTCGTCAATGATCTTTCTATCCTCGGCACTATAACGTCCCAGAACATAATCCGCCAGATCCCAGCCCTTCGGTTTCTCCCCGACACCTACCTTGATTCTCGGGAATACCTCTGTTCCAAGATGCAGAATAATATTCTTAATCCCATTATGTCCACCGGCGCTGCCCTTCTCACGGATTCTCAGCTGTCCCACATCCAGACTGATATCATCATAGATCACAATAATATTCTCTGCAGGAATCTTATAGTAATCAGACAGTTCTCTGACACTTTCACCGCTGAGATTCATAAATGTCTGCGGCTTTGCCAGAATAACTTTCTCGCCCTCTATATAACCGCTGCCATAAAGTGCCTTGTGTTTCTTCTCTTCCACGCGGATCTGATTCTCCGCTGCAATTCTGTCAATTGTCTCAAACCCGACGTTGTGTCTGGTTCCTTCATATTGTTTTGTTGGATTGCCCAAACCTACGATTAAATGCATATCTTTCGCTCCGTATACACTGCTAATATCTCTGAGTTTCCTATCTGTTATAATATAAAAGTTTTATATTTCTTTGTCAATACGGTGAAAAGAAGGGATGCCTTCTCACTGTCGGCATCCCTTCCCGGAATTATTTCCTATTTTTTGCAATCATTCTGTGCAGATTCGCACAACGCATAACAGCTCAGGTTTCCATCTGTTATTCCTGTTCTGTTTCCAGTGCAGCTTCCTTGTATTTCTCAAGGATCTCTCTCTGAATCCGTTCACGGGTATTGGAATTAATTGGATGTGCGATATCCCTGTACTCGCCGTCTGCTGCCTTACGGCTTGGCATTGCGATAAACAGGCCTTTTTCCCCATCTATAACCTTGATATCATGAACAACAAATTCATTATCAATGGTAATTGAAACAACCGCTTTCATCTTACCTTCTTTCGTCACCTTGCGAACTCTTACATCTGTAATCTGCATATGTATACCCCCATTATTCTGATACTTCCACAACTGTTCATTCATGACAGCTGCAGTTTCCACTTATCAGATTATATATCTTTCGTTTTCTTCGACAACAATTCTTACCTTGCCGTCCTCACCCCTGTAAGTTTCGTTCGCGCGAATTGTTCCACGACTTTCAACAATACAGTTCTCAATCGTCGTATTATCTCCAATATAGACATCATTAAGAATAATCGAATTCCTGATCACACAGTTATTCCCCACATATACCTTGCGGAACAGAACCGAATTCTCAACCTTGCCATTAATAATGCATCCGCTGGCCACCAGACTGTTTCTCACAGACGCCCCCGGATTGAACTTTGCCGGCGGCTGATCCTCAACCTTCGAATAAATGCCCGCATAACCGCCAAAGAAATAATCTCTGACATCCTTCTTCAGAAAATCCATATTCGTTCTGTAATAGGAATCTACAGTTGCAATATTATTCCAATACCCCGGCATTTCATAACCATAAATCTTCTTTGTCTCACGATATCTGACAAGAATATCTTTGACAAAGTCATATCTTTGTTCGGCATTGGCCTTCTCCAAAAGTCCAATGAGCAACCTTCTTCTGATAATATAGATACCTGTTGATACAGTCATATTATCTGTAACAACCGGTTTTTCTTCAAAGCCAAGCACACGTCCGTCAGTATCCATCTGCATCACGCCAAAACGTGTCGGATCATCCTGACCTGCCGCCAGCTTCGTATACCCTACTGTAATATCTGCCTTCTGATTGATATGATATTCCAGCATCTTATTAAAATCAGTCTTGTAAACACAGTCCCCGGATGTAATGATTACATACGGTTCGTGACTTTCACGCAGAAAATCAATATTCTGATACATGGCATCCGCTGTTCCTCTGTACCAGGAATTGTTCTCCGTTGTCATCGTCGGTGTCAATACAAAAAGTCCGCCCTGCTTACGTCCGAAATCCCACCACTTGGAAGAATTGAGATGCTGATTCAATGAACGTGCATTAAACTGTGTACATACAGCGACTTTCTGTACATGAGAGTTCGACATATTGCTCAGTGCAAAATCTATGCTTCTGTAGCTGCCTGCTATCGGCATAGCTGCAACGGCTCTCTTATTCGCCAGTATACCCATTCTGCTGCTGTTCCCGCCTGCTAAAACAATACCAATCGCTCTCATTATATTTCACCTGCCTTTATAATAACCTGTCCACTCGCCAGCAGGCCATCCGGATAATCTTCCGGTACAGTCTTTCCGACAATCGCTGTATTCTTGCCAATCTGTACATGATCCGGAATCACAGAATTCTCCGCGATTGTCACAAGATCAAACGCATAAACCTTTGGATTGTAAACATTCGGGGCAAATTCACCCACACCCAGTCTGCAGTCCCTGCCGACCTGTACAGACTCGGCAATAATTCCCTTATCAACCGTTGTTCCAGCGCCGATCACCGCTCCCTGCATAACAATAGAATCACGAACAACAGCACCTTCTTCGATGATAACGCCTGCGCCGATGACGCTGTTCTTCACTTCTCCATAAATCTCCGCGCCTTCTCCGATGATACACCTGTCAACAACAGCCTTCTCACCGAAATACTGTGGCTTGATCATATCGTTATTCGTATAAATCTTCCAGAATTCCTCATACAGATTAAATTCCGGAATGATATCGATCAATTCCATGTTAGCCTGCCAGTAGGATCCCAGTGTTCCAACATCCTTCCAGTAGCCATTGAATTCATACGCATAACAATTATGCGTACTATTATGTACATAAGGAATAACATGCATACCGAAATCACATCCCGGCTGATCCTTCAAAGCGATCAACGCCTCTCTCAGTATCGGCCAGTTAAAGACATAAATACCCATAGACGCAAGGTTACTGCTCGGCTTCGGCGGTTTCTCCTCAAAATCCTTGATATTGCCGTTGTCATCGGCAATAACAACGCCAAAACGGCTGGCCTCAGCCCAAGGTACAGGCATGCAGGCAATTGTCACATCTGCCCCTTTTGCTTTATGGTAATCCAGCATCACTTCATAATCCATCTTATAAATATGGTCACCACCAAGGATCAGTACATACTCCGGATTGTACTTCTCAATATATTCCATATTCTGATAAATAGCATTGGCTGTTCCTGTATACCAGTCTGAACTCTCGCTCTTCTCATAAGGTGGAAGCAATGTCACACCGCCGTGATTACGGTCCAGATCCCACGGAATACCAATGCCGATATGGCTGTTCAGCCGCAAATGTCTATATTGTGTCAGAACACCAACTGTATCCACTCCCGAATTGATACAGTTGCTCAACGGAAAATCAATAATACGGTACTTGCCGCCAAAAGCCACTGCCGGTTTTGCTACATTCGAAGTCAAAACACCAAGTCTGCTGCCCTGCCCGCCGGCCAGAAGCATGGCTATCATTTCTTTCTTAATCACGCTATCACCTCTGTTGTTATTTGTGAACTCATTATATCACTATTTATATAAAAAGTGAACAGTATTTACTAATTTTTTTACGACAAAAAAACAAAATGTATGCAATCCTTATAGCATCAGTAGGTTTTATGCAACTTTTTTCTGACAATTTTCAACAATTTTTACATAGTTTTTTTGTATACAATACATAATTTACATTTTCATAATTTTCATTTGATTTTTCATTAAATGTGGTTATAATAGCAATAGGTAACTGTTCCGTGCAGGATATGCACAGTCACAAAAGTTATACACTTATTAAATTTTATAGAATAGGAAGGATTCTGATGTATCAAATCAATTTTAATAAACCGGTAAAGATCCACTTTATGGGCATTGGCGGCATCAGCATGAGCGGCCTGGCCGAAATTCTCCACGCCAAAGGCTTTACTGTTGTCGGTTCCGACGCTCACGAATCTGCCATCACAGACCATCTGGCGTCTCTTGGCATCCAGATTGCCTATGGCCAGCGCGCAGAAAACATTACACCTGATATCGATGTGGTTGTCTATACAGCTGCCATTCATCCAGATAACCCTGAATTTGCCGCTGCCAAATCTGCAGGTCTCCCGATGATGGACCGTGCGGAACTCCTTGGTCAGATCATGACCAACTATACCAATGCCATCGCCGTTTCCGGTACCCACGGCAAGACAACGACAACTTCCATGCTGTCTCATATTCTGCTTGCAGCAGACACTGATCCTACCATCAGCGTGGGCGGTATCTTAAAAGCCATTCACGGCAACATCCGCGTAGGTCACTCTGACAACTTTATTACAGAAGCCTGCGAATACACCAACAGCTTTCTGAAGTTCAATCCGAGCCTTGAAATCATCCTGAATATCGAAGAGGATCATCTTGATTTCTTCAAGGATATCAACGACATCCGTCATTCTTTCCGCAAGTTTGCAGAGAAGCTTGACGCAGACGACATTCTTGTTATCAATGGTGAGATCAGCCATGTATCTGAGATCACAGACGGTCTGCCATGTCATATCATTACCTACGGGCTGAAACCGGAGTGTGATTATGCTGCTGAGAATATTACATTTGACGAATTTGCCAAAGGCAGTTTTGACCTGATCGCTTACGGCAAGAAGATTGACCATATCCAGCTGAATGTGGCAGGTATCCATAATGTATCCAATGCGTTGGCAGCTATCGCCTCCGCACGCGAATTACATATTCCTATGGATATCATCAAGAAAGGCCTTATGGCTTTTGAAGGCACTGACCGACGCTTTGAATACAAAGGCCAGTTTAACGGTGTGACCGTCATTGATGATTATGCGCATCATCCGACAGAGATCAAAGCGACCCTGACTGCGGCACAGAAATACCCGCACCGTCAGATCTGGTGCGTCTTCCAGCCACATACTTATACACGTACCAAAGCCTTTTTCCACGAATTTGCCGATGCACTTTCACTGGCTGACAAGATTGTCCTGGCTGATATCTATGCTGCCCGTGAAACCGACCCGGGTGACATCCATTCAAGGGATATCCAGAAGCTGCTCCTTGAAAAAGGCAAAGAAGCCTACTATTTTCCTTCATTTGAGGAGATTGAAAAATTTTTACGTGAAAAATGTATCAACGGCGACCTGTTGATAACTATGGGTGCCGGAGACGTTGTTTTAGTAGGCGAAGCGCTGATTAAGTAAAGTTATCCACAATATCCACCGATTTATCAACAAAAATTTTGGATAAATCCGGTGGATATTTTTGTTTACATAATTTCTACGCAACCGCCTTTCTTTTTTCGTCTAAACTCCGCTTTTTATGGGCTTTTTCGACATTTCAAAAATTTTATTCACCTTTCCCGTCCACCAGTTATCCACATTATCCACAACTTTCTCCACCAAAATATCCACATTTATTCACAAAACCCCCGGTATTCTCAAATTTTCAGCTTTATGTTATACTTAAGAAAAAATCCGTAACTGTATCATCACCTGATTGTTACCGGAATTGAATCTGGAGGTGGCTTTATGCCGAAACCTATTACCTTATCTGCTGGTTATTCTGATGGCGTGACTGTCATCCCGAATACCTTTTTTGATGAATATCTGCCGAGAGCCAACGGAGAATTTCTGAAGATTTATCTTTATCTGCTCCGCTGGCTTTCTCATTCGGATCATGCCCTCTCTCTGAGCGGCATCGCCGATATATTTTTTATGACTGAAAACGACGTGACCCGTGCACTGAAATACTGGGAAGCCGAAGGGCTACTCCGACTGACCTTTGACCGTGACGGTACAATTGCAGGCATCTGCCTGAACGCTGTCACTTCAATCAGCAGTCAGAAGGATACTCCGACTGCTCCCCCTGAGCAGCGCCGGCCCGCGCCGGCACAATCTGCAGTTGCTGCGCAGACAGGTACCGGTATCACCGGCACTCCGGTCGGCACAACCCCGGCCGTTTCAATGCATCCTCGTTCCACACAGGAACTGCACCGCTTTTCGGAATCAGATGACGGCACACAGCTGATCTTCATCATTCAGCAATATCTCGGCCGTCCTCTGAGTGCATCCGATTTGAGCACGATTTATTATTTTTATGATGATCTCGGCTTTTCCAGAGATCTCATTGAATACCTTTTTGAATACTGTGTCTCCAATGGGCATACCCATATGCGTTATATCGAGAAAGTGGCTTTATCCTGGGCCGATCTCCATATCACCACTGCCGATGAAGCCCGCACCCAGAGCGAAACTCACCAGAAAGCCTGCTTCGCTGTACTGAAAGCCTTTGGTCTCGGCGGACGTATGCCAGCTGCCGGAGAAGCAGAATTTATCAACAAGTGGACCCGCACCTACGGTTTCAGCCTCGAGCTCATCCTTGAAGCCTGCCGACGCACCATGATGGCTGTCCATACGCCGAGTTTTGAATATACAGACAAGATTCTGAGCAACTGGAAGTCTCTCGGTGCCTATACTATGACAGAGGTACTCGCCGCTGACAAGGCTCGAAGTGCCGAGAAGGCAGCTGCACCGGCTAAGCGCCCGGCCGTCAAACAGGCAAGACCGTCTTCCAATAAGTTTCACAATTTCAATCAGCGCAGTTATGACTACGCTGCTCTTGAGAAGAAACTGGCCGCGAAGATTCAGAATGGTTCCACCAACAAGTAGTTCGACTGAAAAGGAGACGTCATTATGAACTTGAAGAATTCTCAATATCAGGCAATTATGCGCCAATATGATCTCCGCCAGCTGCAGCACCGACACCTTCAGAGCCAGCGTTATCAGGAGATCTGCGATCGCCTGCCTGCCTACCGGCAGCTGGAAGAAGAAACCGCCTCTTTCTGTGCAGACAGAGCCCGGGCTGCTGCCCTGGGCCGGAAGGATGTTCTGCAGGATATGCAGCAGCATCTGCAGGAACTGCAGGAGCAGAAAACGCTTCTGCTGACACAGGCCGGGTATCCTGCTGATTATCTGGAGCTGACCTATTCATGCCCGGATTGTCATGATACCGGTTTTATCGGTGACAAGAAATGTCACTGTTTTAAGCAGGCCATGGTCGATCTTCTCTATCGCCAATCCAACATCCATGATGTGCTGAAACGCGAGAATTTCGATACCTTTGACATCCGGTATTATTCCGATACGAAGAACCGCAGCCTCGGCGTCAGTCCCCGAGAGAATATCCAGGCCGTTCTCAGTACCTGTCACGATTTCATTGATCATTTCGATGAACAGTCCCGGAATCTTCTCTTTTACGGTGACACCGGCGTGGGCAAGACTTTTCTGACAAATTGCATTGCCAGAGAATTGCTGGATGCCTCTCATACCGTGATTTATCTGACCGCTTTTCATCTTGTGGACATTCTTCAGAACAACACATTTGGGAATGATGATATGGATGACACTGATGAGAATATGTTTCATTATATTCTCGACTGCGATCTTCTCATCATTGATGATCTTGGTACAGAATTGAATAATGCTTTCATTACTTCACAGCTTTTTCTTTGCATCAACGAACGGCTGCTGGCAAGAAAATCCACCATTATTTCAACGAATCTGTCCCTGGATGAACTGCAAAACGAATACAGTGAACGAATATTTTCCAGATTAGTCAGCAATTATGAGATCATGCTGATCCTCGGCGACGATATCCGCATTAAAAAGGCAATTTCCGAGTAAGACACCTTGACATCCTATGTCGGATACGTTATAAATAAAGTGGACGACAATGTCGTCATTTGTTTGATTTAGTTAACATATGATGGAGGTATATTATGGCTCAGAACATTGAAGAGTTTAGAAACTCAATTCCAGTAGGCGATTTAGGTATTATTCCGCTTCAGAGCTGCAGTGAACTTGGCAATATGGTCAATGAATATATCGTTGACTGGAGAAAAGAACGTGAAAGTGTTCTTCATCAGGATGATAAGATTAAGGATTCCTATATTGTGAATACCAAGTGCTCCCGTTTCGGTTCCGGCGAAGCAAAAGGCACAATCCTTGATTCTATCCGAGGCAAAGATTTATATCTGCTTGTTGATGTCACCAATTATTCAATTGAATATTCTCTCTGCGGTCACATGAACAAGATGTCACCGGATGATCATTATTCCGATTTAAAACGTATTATCACAGCAGCAGCAGGTAAGGCCCGTCGTATCAATGTTATTATGCCATTCCTTTATGAGAGCCGTCAGCACAAGCGTACATCCCGTGAATCACTGGATTGTGCCGTTGCACTGCAGGAACTTCATGCTCTCGGTGTTGAAAATATTATTACTTTTGATGCTCATGATCCACGTGTTCAGAATGCTATTCCTAACAGTGGTTTTGACAGCATTCAGCCAACTTATCAGTTTATCAAAAGCTTATTCAACAACGTCCCTGACCTTCAGGTAGACAGCGACCATATGATGATCATCAGCCCGGATGAAGGCGCTATGGGCCGTGCCGTTTACTATTCCAACGTTCTCGGTCTCGATATGGGTATGTTCTATAAGAGAAGAGACTACTCCAGAGTTGTTAATGGCCGCAACCCGATCGTTGCTCATGAATTCCTCGGTTCATCCGTCGAAGGCAAGGATGTCTTCATCGTTGATGATATGATCTCCTCTGGCGAAAGCATGCTGGATGTTGCCAAAGAACTGAAGAAACGTAAGGCAAAGCGTGTTTTTGTTGCAGCAACATTCGGTCTTTTCACAAACGGTCTGAAACAGTTCGATGAATATTATGAACAGGGTCTTATCTCCAAGGTTCTGACAACCAACGTTATTTATCAGACACCTGATTTATTATCCCGTCCATACTACATCAATGTAGACCTGAGCAAGTACATCGCACTCATGATCGACAAACTGAACTATGATCATTCCATCAGCGAACTGCTCGATCCTAATGCGAAAATCCAGAACTCACTTGCTTACTACCGCAAATACCACAAATAAAACCTGTACACCACAGGCAATGATATAACAAAACGGATTCCGTTATCTCCAAATCTATCATTTGAAGCATACCGGAATCCGTTTTTCTTTTGTCTTATTTGTCTCACAACATTTAAATTGCGACTATCGTTTATACTGCAAAACTCATAATGATAACAGCAAAGAGAGCGGTGAATTTGATATGCCCCCTTTACAATTCAACATAATGATAATCGCAATTTAAACTCTCCAACATCTCAGCCTCTCTGTGATGGCATGTAAATATCAGGATCTGACTGAAAGCCTTCTGTTCTGTCAGCCATCTGAGTGTATTTTTCAGACGTTCATCATCATACAAAACGAAGCTGTCATCCAATATCAGCGGCATCGGTTCATCATACAGCATCTGACTGACAGCCATTCTCACAGAAAAATAAATCTGATCCGCCGTTCCCGCAGAGAGTTGCTGCGGCTGCAGCAGTTTTCTGTCATCATCCACCGTCACCTGAAACTTCTCATCAATGTTCAGTTTCTTATGTGCGCCGTTTGAAATATAAGAAAAAAGCTGTGAAATATAATCTGCCAGCTGAAGACCAAAAGATCCATGGATTCTGGCCGTCATTTCCGTAATCGCATTCATGCTGATGTCAATGGCCTGCATATCTTCCTCACTCATCTTCCGATCTGCATCAAGCACCTTCAGCTGTTCTTCCAGCTCACTCAGCTCAGACTGTTTCATATTCAGCTGCTCCAGCTGCCAGTTCAGCTGTTCCGATTGTCTCAACAGCTCCGACGCCTGACCCCGAAGCTTTTGAAGCTTCTGTTTCTGCTCCTGTCCCGCAGCCGATTCCAAAGTTACACTATCCCCATATTTCTCAAGATACGGTGCCAAAGGTTTCTGCAGCTCATCATACCGTTTACGCAGCTGCTCAAGTTCTCTCCGAAGTCTGAGTACCACATCCTGACGGCTTCTCTGATTCTGGCTCTTTTCCATGAGTTCATGGATATCCTCAATCTGATATTTATCCAAAATTGCCTGCTGCTCATTCTCCAGACGATCCATATCGGCTTTCAGCTGCTTCATTCTGCCTTTTCTGCCGCCGGATGACCGAATCAGAAATACTGCCAGTCCTACCGCCAGAGCTGTCAGCAAAACAGCGGCAAGAATATGTGTAATGCCTTTCAGTCCCACAAGACCGCCGGCAATCCAGACGATCACAGCAAGTGCAGCCACAGGGAATATCAATGCCAGATTGCGAATGCTGCTTCCTTCATTCTGTTCCTCCAGTTCACTGTATCTCGACTGATAATCCTCCAGCTTCTCCTGTCGAGCCTCATATTCTTCCACGACACCACTCATCTGCTGCTGATACTTCTGCCCGCCTGTCTGTCCCTCAAATTCTCTGAGTTCTGCTTTTTTGGCTTTGTACATGGCCGCCACATCATTATTCTCCTGGATCAGCTGTATCGCTTTCATTCGTTCCTGCCGATCTGCTTTCATAGCGCCATCTGCATCATTTTCCAGTTGCTGTATCTGCTTTAAAATGCTTTCACGATTCTGTTCAAGAGCTTTCTGCCGCTCTGCAATGCCTTCTCTGGCTTTCAATTCATTTCGAAGCATTTCTGCTTTGTCACGGTATTGGTGATAAGTCTCCTGAGAAAATCTTCCGGCTGCCTTTTTGCGTTCATCCTTCAGATAAGCCAGGGCCCGTCCCACATCCACACTGTCCGTAGCTCCCATAGCCATATTCGCCATATAAGACTGCATATTGGTCGTAAACTGCCCATCCGGCTGGACCGACAGCTGGCCGGTACTGATTGAATTCCGATAATTAGAAAGCTGCATTCCCGGTATCAGTGATGAAATATCATCTGATGCGCATGCTTCCTGCCGTCCGCTCGTCTCATCGACCACCTCAAAATGACTGTCATCTTTATAGAAATTCCTGACAATCCGCCAATTTTTATCCTGATAACTCAGGCGCATCCGTCCTTCATAGCTTGCTCCGCCTTCCCACGGCTGATATTTGGAATATGCATCCCGTCCGGCACCGCGCCCACGAAGGCGTTCCGCACCAAACAGCATACTCTGAATAAACGCATGCACTGTAGACTTTCCCGATTCATTGGCCCCATAAATAATATTCACTCCGGGATTCAGATCAATCTCCCTGCCGTGAAATTTGCCAAAATGGTCCAGATTCAATTGTTTTATAATCAATGCCCTGCCTCCTACTTCGTCTGATAAAACGCTTTCATACCATAACACAGCGCCTTCGCCTTCAAATCGTCACTGATCTCCATTTCCGAAATGTGCCGGATATACATGCCAATGATATTATCCTTATTCTCATCATAAATCCGCTGAAAATCATAATCCGGAACAGAGTGATCATGAACTGCCAGCACCCTTCCCAGGCGCATCAGCATCCGCTCATCCAGCTCAAAATCCACATCTCTGAAACCACTTATTGCTATCTGAAACATGTTTTGTCTTCCGTTCTGCCCCATCAGCGCTTTCACCTGCTCAGCCAGCTGACGCATGGTCATCTCCGGTGCGACAGGTATATTTAATGTGATATAAGACCTGGACGCAAAAGGAACAAAATCGATCTTTGTCTCACTTTCATTGAGAACACCGCGAATATACCCATGAGGTCCTTCATCATTGCGGTCGATCGGTTCCAGTGCACCGGCATAAGCCATCGGACTCCGATCATCAATCCACGGTTTGTGAATATGTCCCAACGCAATATAGTCAAATCCCGCCTGGCGCAGCTTCTCCTGATTGATCGGAATGTGACTGCTGTCCCCGCCATGAGCCAGCAAAATATGCCTGCATCCATCAGGCAGCGGCCTGCCGTCACGAAATCTTCGCATCGGTTTGAGGCTGTCATACATAGCCTCCGTGATCTCCTGTCTGTCATAACTCATTCCATATACAATCAAATTCAGTGACTGAATATAAACATAAGATATGTGATTCTTCCTGAAAAATACAACATTATCTGCCCATTCAAAATCCTTATAAAATGACTGATTGCCGATATAATCATGATTGCCCGCCACAATAACAACCTTGGCATGCGTCAGCTGCGAAAATCGATAATTCAGCTCCTTCAGCTCACGCTTCAACGGCTGCCTGTGAAAAAGGTCCCCTGCGATCAATAAAAGATCGGCACCGGATCTCTCTGTTTCATCAAGCAGTTTGTAAAAAGAATCCCATATCTCTGTTCCTCTGTCAGTCGCCCAGGTCATTGTACTGTCCGGTGCTGCACCTAAGTGAATGTCTGCTGTATGTATAAAATTCAAAATGTCACCCCTGTCTCCTATGTGCCTGACGCGCCGACCGCGCGTACTGCTATTGTTTTATCCAGTATACCATATATATCCTTTTCTGGCCACTCTGCCTCCTGATCTTGCTTTGCCATCAACTGACCATATGAAATAATATGAAACTGGCCATTTCAAAAATGTCACATTCACAGTATGATATCAAGTAATGTTAATACAGAAGAGAGGTTTTACTTATGAATAAGTTAAATTCCAGAACAATCAGCATCAATGCACTTGCCATTGCGCTCGTGTGTCTTTCTACAATGTTCTTACAGTTCCCTATTCCACTGGGATATGCCCATCTCGGCAATTGTTTTATTCTGATCTCCGGTGTCTTTTTTGGCCCTGTAACAGGTCTTCTTGCCGGCGGTATCGGTTCCGCATTGTCTGACTTACTGACCGGTTACGCACAGTGGATCATCCCAACACTGATCATCAAAGGCATCATGGGCTTTGTCATCGGTTATATTGCCAACCGCACAGGCCTCACTGTCAACATGTTCAAGATTCGTACAGCCGCTGCCAGCATTGTCGGTATCATTATCATGGTTGTCGGCTATTTCATCGGCGGCTCCATTCTTTACGGCAGCATCTATACCGGTGCGACTCAGATTCCGGGCCTTGTTATGGAAGGCATTGTCGGCATCGTTCTCTTCTATGTCATCGGTTCCGCTCTGCAGGCTGCACATCTGCCAAAGTATATTCAGCGGCTCACTCAGCGTTAGTCGCATGTATTTGTTTCAAGAAAGGAACTGAATATGTCAGATTATCATAATCACCAGAAGAAAATTGCATTAATCAACGACATGACAGGATTCGGCCGCTGCTCGATCGCAGTGGCGCTTCCTGTCATTTCCATGCTTCGTGTTCAGTGCTGTGCCCTTCCGACAGCTATTTTTTCAAATCACACCGGTTTTGAAAGCTTTTACTACCAGGATTACACTGATCATATGCAGCCCAGCATCAACGAATGGAAGAAGCTTGGCCTTGAATTCTCCGGTATCTGCACCGGTTTTCTCGGATCCGCCAGACAGATTGCCATCGTATCCGACTTTATCCGTGATTTTAAGCGGCCGGACAATCTGGTCATCATCGATCCGGTTATGGGCGACTACGGCAAACCATATCCGACCTACACAAAGGAAATGTGCGATCACATGAAGGATCTTGTCTGTTATGCCGATATCCTGACCCCAAATATGACCGAGGCCTGCATCCTGACAGATACCCCTTATGAAGATAAGAAGTGGCACCTTTCCGAGATCGAAGCCATGGCTGCCAGACTCTCCGAAAACGGCCCATCCAAGATTGTTATCACCGGCATCACGCAGGGCCAGTACGTGGCCAATTTCTGCTACGAAGCCGGCAAGCCATCCAGAGTACTCAGAACCCACAGGATCGGTACATCCCGCTCAGGTACCGGCGACATCTTTACAGCGATCATTGCTGCCGATGCCGTTAATAGCGTTCCTTTCGACCACTCGGTTAAAAAGGCATCCAACTTCATCAAAAAGTGTATCCAGCGCTCCATTGAACTTGACATTCCACTGACAGATGGTGTATGTTTTGAAGAAGTACTGCATACATTGAAATATAACTAACTGACAATTTGAATCAGAAAATTGCAAAGGAGTATTAAATATGACTATTCTTTATAAAGTACACAACAATCTTTATGTCAATCTTACGAATAAATGTCCATGTTCCTGTACTTTCTGTCTGAGACAGACAATGGATCATGTGGGAGAATCCGATTCCCTGTGGCTTACCCGTGAACCGGAATATGATGAGATTATCGCCGATTTCGCCAACTTTGACGTGGCTTCTTTTGATGAACTCGTCTTCTGCGGTTTTGGCGAACCGACAGAACGTATCGATGTGCTTCTGAAAGTTGCCCGCTATTTTAAAGAAACTTACCACAAACCGATCCGTATCAATACCAACGGTCTCGGCAATCTTGTCAATGGCCGCGACATTGCACCGGATTTCAAAGGACTGATTGACACCATTTCCATCAGTCTGAACACACCGAATGCCGACCGTTACCACGAACTGGTCCGCAGCCGTTTCGGTGATCAGTCTTTCCAGGCAATGCTCGACTTCGCCAAGGAATGTACACACTATGTACCGAATGTTGTGATGACCACTGTCGATACAACACTGACCAAAGAAGAAGAAGCCCAGTGCAAAGCCATCTGTGACAGTCTCGGCGTCACATACCGCATCCGCCCATGGGAGAGCTAAAGGCGGCCGCAGGTTCTTATATCAGCATAGGCTTTAATACGCTGCTCATATAGATAATAGCTCTGAACAGTTACTGTAAAATCTAAAAACAGGATTCAAATGGAAGCAACCTGCATTAAACTTCTCATCTGCATCCTGTTTTCATTTTTATGACTGCATGTTATTTTTCTTTATTATTCTTGCTTCCTGCAAATAACCACCATAAAACAACTACAATGATCACAATCACAATAATCCATATGATCCATGACCATACAGACATTCCGGAAGCAGTATCCACAGCCGCATTTATTTCAGTATCCATCTCCGGCGCCTGACTGTTCAGTTCCTGCGCATCCTGTGTATAACTGACAGTGACAAAAGGCATCACATAATCTTCCGGAAGATTTCCTGCTATCTTATACCCATCACCCAGCTGGGCCTCAAAAGTATAGACTGCAGATACATCTGAATGTTTTGGTACATAAGTATTGCCACCCAGATTGTCACTGACGCACACCCACGTCACCGGCACTTCCACTTCCTCGCCTGTTGTCAATTTAGCCGTCAGCGTTGACGGCAATTTGCGTGTCACATCCGCAACAACAGAGCCGTAAGCCACTTCATATTCTCCTATCGCTTCATAAACACCATTCTCACCATAGTTATTAAAGGAGGAAATCTCTCCTTTTTCCGTTGTTTCTGCTGCAGAAACAACACCTGCAAGAAAAACTGTCATCATACATGCCATCAGCCATTTTGCAATTCGTCTTACATTTTTCATCATCTTATCACCTTTCTGCTTTCTATTATATTTTTATCAGCATTTTGTCCAATCAACGCCCAAAATATGTATCACCATATGTCAATCGTGACATTGCACAAGAAACGCATCGTCATTTTGTGCAAAATTAAATGAATAATTTTTTAATCTTTGGTAACACTTATAGACATCACCTATGATAAGATACAAACATAGCAAAAGACAATTTCTTAATCCCTTTTTTAAATATATACCTTCCCCTTACAGGCAGCCGAAAGGCTGCCAATTTTTTTGCTTTTTTACCTGCCATGCTCAATATCACCCTTTTCTGTGCTTCCGTTCAGGTAACGCACAATTCCCACTGAAATCGCCCAGGCTGTTTTCTCCTGATACATCTCCGACTTCAAAAGCGCCTCTTCAGCTGCATTACTCATAAAACCACATTCACAGATAACCGTTGGTACAGTTTCCTTTCTCAGCAAATAATAATCCTCATTGGCTTTCTCCTGTCTTGTATTATCCGGATCCTGGAATTCTATCAATGCCTGCTGGATAGACGCTGCAAGCCCTCTACTGCGTTCTGACGGTCCATAATAAAAGACCTGGGCACCCCTGTATTTTTCTTCTGTAAAGCTGTTCTGATGGATGCTGACAGCCAGTATACAGTTTTCATCCGTCATAAGGGATACTCTTTTCTGCATATCCTCCTTTTTATCTGACGGCCGCATGCCATCATAGAGCTGTACGTCATTCTCCCTCGTCATACGCACATGAAATCCCTGCGACTCAAGATCCGCTTTCAGTTTCAACGCGATGGCCAGATTAATATCCTTTTCCAATGCACCGCTGACACCGATTTTACCCGCATCGAAAAACCCGTGTCCACTGTCAATAACAATAAAATGCGCTTCTTCTCCGGCCATAACGGACACGGTTTTATTCACTCCCGTTTTATAGCCGGATATTGTCCGTCCAAATAGTACACTGTAAACCATCACAATCGCAAGTCCCCACAGAAGTCCGCTAATTCCTTTTTTCCACACAAAAAAATCCTGCCCGCATCTATCATCCCTTTCAAGACAATATATGCAAACAGGAATTGTTTTATCCTTTGTCTAATACAGCTTCATGTACTCCCGGAAATGGTTCAAAACCGTCTACTGAAGATAAGAACTGATCGTATTCCAAATATCCGTTCCGCTCTCAAAACCAATCTTCCACTCAGCAACCCCTGCAAGGTCAAACTCTCTGATGAGTTTCATCTCTTCTTCAACGGCCGTTGCATCCTGCAACCAGACCTCATAGAAGTTGCCATCCTTATCCGAAGTATAACTGCCATAATTCAAACCGATATCTTCAAGGAACTGTGGCGTCACACCGTGATCCGTCAGATAGCCCAGCGCTTCTGACATACCACAGGCAAAGGCACTGACTGTGCCGTCCGGGGTTGTACACCACACTCTGGAATAGAACGGGATACCATTGATGACCTTGGACTTATCCACGACATTCAATGTATCTGTAATCCCCTTTCGGACAAAATTCAGTGATGCGACAGGCCCCGGTGTTTCAGAACTTGGCAGCGTCTCATCATATCCCATAATAACAACATAGTCTGCAACAATTCCCTGCTCCCTGCGATTATAATAATAGGTGTACTCAGGTACGTAATTGTCAATGGACAAAATAATGTTGTTGGCACGGCAGGCAATCGACAATTCTCTGATAAACTCAATATAGTCATCTGCACCTTCCTGTGAAATCAGCTCAAAATCAATATTGATACCATCAATACCATACTGATTCACATAACCAATGACATTGCGGATAACCTGTTCCCTCTTAGATGTGTATCCCAAAACCTCGTCTGTCTTAGATGAATCGAAGTAGATCGTTCCGTCAGCACCCGGAAATTCATTGGAAAACAATGCCCATACTTCAATATTGTTCGCATGGCATGTATCCACATAATCCTGTGTGGCAATGGATGTCACACCGCCATTTGTATCAGAAAATGAAAACCAGGTTGGTGCCAGCGTATTAATCCCCGGCGCAGAAGTCAGAACACTTGATAAATTGCTGTTGGCGGCTGCACTCATCACCTGATGCCAGCCCATATTGATCTTATAATCCTTGTGGATGCTGGTATACTCCGGTTCATCAAATGCCGGCGCCTCGGGCGTCTCAGTCTCTGCGTCATACAGTGTCTTATTGGATACCCAACCGACATAACCATCCTCTGTAGCTACATTGCTCCAATCATCATAGGCTTCAAGAAGCACCATCTTCTCTCCCTTGGTTGCCTGTCTGAGTACTTCACTCTTGACACCGCCCTTATAGCGGACTGCTGTATCCTTCTTCAATGTTACAATCTGTTGTTCTGCCCACTTTGTAGCCATCACAACACGGTTCGGCTCAGTATACTCGGCATAATCCATCTGCGTATGTGCCTTCACATAATCTGCAGCCACATAGTAGCTGTCATTGTAAGTACGCACGATCATGTAACCCTCATCCGCATCACTGCTGCCATTCCATGTCTTCACAGTATATTCCTGCTGATCCGGGGTTATCATCATCACTTCTGTCGGTGTTGTAAACAACAGCAGCTTCTCATTGTCATCCCAATAAAAACGACTGTTGATGGTTTCTGTGACCAGAGCCATACTCAGATAAACTCTGCCGTCAATGGCAACAGCCCTGTCTTCCTTCAATACTTCCTGATTCAACGTGATGGCATATTCATTCTCAGATAATCCCATCTCCGCAGCATAATCTATCACCTCTTCTGTCGGCTTATACCGGCCTGCCAGAATACTCCAGACTACTCCGCCTCCTACGCCTATAATCAGCAAAATAACGATTATAATCGGCAATACTCTCTTCATTGGTTCCTCCTTTGCCTACTGACCGCCATCACAAATTTTCTGACACGATCTGCGTTCCCAGTCTGGATTCAGACCAGAGAATCGCACCTGCTGCAACAGCCCCAACTGCCAATACAAGCAGCATCAGCTGATAGATACGAAGACGTTCCTGATCACCATCATAATCATGGATCTCCACATCAGCCATATGGTAATAGTTCCTGTAATCTTCAAGTGTCATGTTCTCGGCCTCGGCCAGCTGTTCTGTAATCTCGTTCTTCCTGACAACCTGTCCTGTTAATGTATAATCGCTCAGCGTATTCGCGTCCAGTGAACTGTCCCCAACCAAAGCCCCTTTATCTCTGGCCGGTATATCTGTCAATATATAATAATCACCCACTGAACCCATATAGCAGTATGAACATACTGTTCCACTTCCATTGACTTTATAGTAGCCGGTAAACGTCAGTTCCATCCCTTCAATCTTGATATAAGGGGATCTGCTGTCGGCAATCTGTCCTAGTACTTCTGTCGTCGCCTGGGAAGCGTCCATACGATGTACAAGCCACGGATTCCTGTAGAACAATATACTGCCGATGGTCACTGCAACCAGCGCACCTGACAGTATCCAGAGTGCTAACGCCTTCCGTCGGAGCCCACGCTCTGCGATCTCATCCGTTATTACTTCCATATAAACAGTCTCCTATTCATATACTTATCTTATGATTATACTACATAGCCGTCAATCCATCAACATTTCTGCCTGTAAAAAACACTAAAACCGATATTTTCTTCCATTTTTTCTGAAAAAATGGGCTCATTTTCTCTTCTTCCTCCACTTTTCATGGCTGAAATCCGTAAAAATGTCCTCTGTTCTCCATTTTTATGCTGTGCTGCCTGTGATATGTTATATTCTGCACCCGCATATTCCCATGTAATGATACTGTTCATCAGACATATAATAATGATAACAGCCGCTCACCCCTGCATCAACCATCTTCAAATGACAGCTTCCATTGATCTTCGACACCTGACATAATGCCTCGACACCCATCCGCTCTGCAACCAAAATCCCATGCGTTTTCCCCTTTACAGCCTATTAAATAATCGCTATAATGAAGATACTTGCAGAAAAGGAAGTGATTTGTCCTGTTTTTGCATGGAAAGGAGTGAGAACATGAAGTTAGAACGCATCAGTGAGAATCAGATTCGCTGCACACTGACCCGCAGTGATCTGGCAGAACGTGAATTGAAGATAAGTGAGCTGGCCTACGGCACAGAGAAGGCTAAGGCCCTTTTTCGCGAGATGATGGTTCAGGCATCTGATGAACTCGGTTTTGAAGCAGATAATATTCCTTTGATCATAGAAGCTGTTCCTGTTTCCAATGAATGTATTATGTTGATTGTCACCAAGGTGGAGGATCCGGAGGAGCTGGATACACGTTTTTCCAAGTTCACACCTTCTCCCGAGGATACGGAAGATCTGTCAGACACCGATGATGAGATCTACAGCAGCGCAGACGATATTCTTGACATCTTCAAGCGTCTGGGCAGCGATATTCTGTCCAAGACCGCTGAATTACACAGTATTTCCGGAACCGCCGATCTCCCATCCGATACAGAGACAACCAGCGACGATGCTTCCTCTGAGGATGAAGAGCCCCAGAAGACCATTTTGCGGATTTACGAATTCAGGACATTGAATGAAGTGTCCTGCCTAAGTGAACAGCTTCCGGCAGATTTCAAATGCGGCAATACCCTGTACAAGAATCCGAACAACGGTCATTATTATCTTGTACTCTCCAGCGAAGGCGTATCACGCACTGTTTTCGGCAGCATCTGCCGCCTGGCTTCAGAATTCGGTTCCATACAGAAGGCCAGCGCCAATACCTTATATTATTTTGATGAACATTATGAGACAATCATTCGTGAAAACGCACTGCAGATTCTTCGAAGCTTATAAGAAGTGTATGCTTAGATCAGATTAAGAAGTGTATGCTTAGATCAGATTCTGAATTTCATATGTATAAACCTAACAAAAAAGGTTACTATATTGCTATAGTAACCTTTTCTTCATGTTTCATAATAAACCGGATATACCGGCCAACAGGATTATTCCTGAGAAATAGCTTCTGTAGGGCAAGCGCCTGCACAAGAACCGCAATCTAAGCATGCATTAGCATCGATAACGTATTTGCCATCACCTTCGCTGATAGCGCCAACAGGACATTCACCTGCACATGTACCACAAGAAACACAAGCATCAGAAATTACGTATGCCATAATCGTATACCTCCTAATAATGATAAATATTAATTTTCGTACGACTCTATTCTATAACAAATTGGCATTGAATACAAGTATAAACTTGTATAAATCAAGAAAATTCATTGGTAAATGAGAAAATTTTCACATTTACCAATAGCCTCAAAATTTTTCAAATGATGTCTTGTTGCAAAATAATTTAAAGTATATTATAATGTGAGAAGATGCGTTTTTCGCACAATACGAAAGGAGTGATATTATGGCAGCAGCTGTAGTTACAAAAGATACTTTAATCGGAGATCTTCTCCGAATTGATGCCAATGTAGCACCTATTCTTTTAGGTATTGGCATGCACTGCCTTGGCTGTCCTTCTTCTCAGGGTGAGACAATTGAAGAAGCAGCATTTGTTCATGGCATTAATCCTCAGGAATTAGTTGACAAGATCAACGAATTTCTTGCAACAAACAACTAATCCTGCACATCTTTATTAGGTTCCAGGTATACATAGAGCTGCAGTGGCTATTCAACCAGCAACGCTGCAGCTCTATGTATGTCCGGACCTTTTTTAATATCTGAATTTTCTTTTGAATAACCGTTTCCGTCGTTTTGGCACACCATAGGACGGCACCTTTGCAGCTGCCACTTCCCGGCCTGCTCTCTGTTTGCCGCGAATCGCCTCATCCAGCAGTTTATAATAGCGTTCCGACTGTCCTTCCTGTCTTTCCTCAACCTTTCCAAGCTCCTGTATAACCACATCCGTCACCTGGGAAATCATTGTATTTTCAAGCTGTACATTGTTTCTCTGCAAAGCTTCCGTTACAATTCCGTCCATAATGGTCTTAAAATGCTTCATTTTATCCTCTGCCGACAGAACCTTATACGGCTTCGCCTCTACAGGCACCGGCTTGTCCTCTTTTTCCTTTATCTCCTGTTCCTCATTTCCGCCGGTTGTCTCATTGTCTGAAATCTGATTCTCAGGCTTATGATGCTCTCTATCATCCTGTTCCCGCGAAGCCGCCGGTGAAACTGCCGCAAGCTCATCTTCTGTCATATTGTCCTCAGCATTCTCCTTCTTTCCAAACGGCGCATCTTCATTCAAGGTTGTAATGATCAGACGAATAGCCTTCAGCTGAAAGCCTTTCTCCTTCAAATCGCGGATGTTTTCAAAAAGATGTATTTCCTTCTCTGTGTAATATCTGTGTCCAAGTTCATTTCTCGGAATCTCAATGGCCAGTTCTTCCTCCCAGTATCTCAGGACATGGGGCTCAACATTGATCATTCTGGCCGCATCCGATATAATATATCTCGTTTCTGCCATTGGCTACCTCCATCAATTTCCTCTCATCTTGTCTTCTTATCTGGTGTAGAAATCGCAGTTGGCTTGCCTGTTGATTCCATTATAACAAAGTTCCTGTATTAAGCAAATTTTTCCCCTGCCAATCCTTCGTTTGCTTCCAACAAAAAAGACCCTTTATCTATTCCGCTGAATAAATAAAAGGTCTCTCGCTGTCGCATCCGGTTGTGATTTGCGATAATTTCAAGTTTCGCTATTTCTCTTTATTGGCAAACTTTGTATAATTCGGCAGCCATACAAGCTCTACTGTACCGATCGGGCCATTACGCTGTTTGGCAATAATAACTTCCGAAATATTCTTCTTGTCCGTGTCTTTGTTGTAATAATCATCGCGATAAAGAAACATAACCACGTCCGCATCCTGCTCGATGGCACCAGACTCACGAAGATCCGACAACATCGGGCGATGATCCGGTCTCGTCTCACATGCACGGCTGAGCTGCGAAAGGGCAATCACCGGTGCATTGATCTCACGGGCCAGCGCTTTCAGAGAACGTGAAATCTCTGAAATCTCCTGCTGCCTGGACTCCTGTTTCTTGCTGCCGCCGGTCATCAGCTGCAGGTAGTCAATAATGACCAGGCCCAGATCATTCTCAAGCTTATACTTACGGCACTTCGAACGCAGCTCTGTGATCGATATACCCGGTGTATCATCAATAATCAGCGGCGCTGTACTGATCACACCTGCGCTTTCTATTAACTTCTCCCAATCAGCCGGCTGAAGTGTCCCCGTTCGCATGGACTGGGAATCCACTTTGGATTCCATGGAGAGAATACGATTGACCAGCTGATCCTTCGACATTTCCAAGCTGAAAATTGCTGTCGGCACATGATTGCGCACACACATATACTGGGCCAGATTCAGAACAAAGGCCGTCTTTCCCATAGATGGTCTGGCAGCAATAAGAATCAGATCTGAGGGCTGAAGGCCTGATGTCTTGTAATCCAGATCATAAAAACCTGTTGCCAGCCCTGTTACAGTTCCTTTATGTCGGGCCGCCGCCTCTATCTTATCTATTACCGACAAAACAACGTCCTGAATCGGCACATATTCATCTGTACTCTTCTTCTGGATCACATCAAAAATACGTTTCTCCGTCGTATTCATGATCTCTTCAACAGACTCTTTGTGCTGATAGCAGGCATTGGCAATCTCTTCATTAACACGGATCAGTCTGCGCAGCATCGCATCATCAGCCACTGTCTGCGCGTACTGCCTGATGTTCGTCGATATCGGTACACTATCAACCAGCTCACTGATATATTCAATACTGGCAAATTCCTCAGGGACGTCTTTCATCTTCAGGCGTTCCTGAAGCGTCAGAACATCTACAGGCTTTCCTTCATTGTAAAGTTCTACCATGGTCTCAAAAAGGATGCCGAATTGCCGCTGATAAAAATCATCTCCTGTAAGCATCTCAGATGCCGCAACAATCGCATCCGCATCCATGATCATGGAACCGATAACCGCTTTCTCCGAATCGATGCTATGGGGCATAATCTTCTTTATAATCGCCTCATCCATGTTCTGTGCCTCTTATGCTTCGGTTACTTTTACTGTAAGCTCTGCTGTTACCTTCGGATGGACTTTGTAAGGGACTTTGTACACACCCAGTGAACGAACAGGTTCAGCCAGCTGCAGTTTTTTCTTGTCAATTTCAATATTCAGCTGGCTCTTGTAAGCTGCTGCGATTTCCTTCGAAGAAACAGAACCGAATGTCTTACCACCTTCGCCTGTCTTGATCGTTACTGTAACGGATTTCTCCTTGATATCCTCTGCAAAAGCTTTAGCTGCTTCAAGAATCTCTTTTGCCACCTTTTCTTCATTGGCTTTCTGAAGCTTCAGATCATTGATATTCTTTGCTGTTGCTTCAATACCAAGCTTCTTCGGCAAAATAAAATTGCGCGCATAACCATCGTTGACATTGACTGTATCTCCCCTTTTGCCAAGAGTTTTAACATCCTCAATTAAAATAACTTTCATTTTAGATTTCTCCTTCCATTTTCATCGATTTGATGACGGATTTCACTTTAGCCTCCGCTTCTTCCACCGTCATATCCTTCAGCTGTGTTCCGGCCATCGTACTGTGACCGCCGCCCCCAAGACGCTCCATAACCAACTGTACATTCATGCTGTCATAGGATCTGGCACTGACATAAATCACACCCTTCACCACCGTAAAGACAAAGGAAGCCTCCACACCGGTAATATTCAACAGCTCATTGGCTACCTGTGCCCCAACAACTGTCGGACTCTCCAGCCCCTCAGACGGGCATTCGGCATAAGCATACGCACCCTCTACAGATGCATTCTTCACAGCTTCCGCCCGTGCCTTGTAGGTCTGCATATCATCTCTGAGTTTCAGACGGACACGGGTAATATCTGCGCCGCTCTTCTTGAGAAAAGCAGCCGCTTCAAAGGTTCTGACACCTGTTTTACTGATAAAATTGTTCGTATCGATCATTAATCCGGCATACATAGCATCTGCCTCTTCCGGACGCAGCTTCACCGAATCTGTAATATACTGCAAAATCTCGGCAACCATCTCACATGCTGATGATGCATACGGCTCAATATAAGAAAGCACCGGATTCTCGATGGAATTTCCGCTCTGACGATGATGATCGATAACAACGATCGTCTTCGTCAGGTTCAAAAGTTCCGGTCCTTCCGTCCTCTCACTGGTGTTCACATCCACAACAACCATGGCCGTATTCATATTGACAATGCCTCTTGCTGTCTCCGATGTAACAAACATATCACTGTCATACTCCGGATTGTCCATAAAATGATCGATCACCGGACGTACCGATGTGGTAATATCATTGATGACGATAAATGCCTTCTTGTTCAGGCTTCGGGCCGCTCTGTAGACACCGATTGCTGCGCCAAAACTATCCAGGTCACCGATCTTATGACCCATAATAGCCACCTGTTCCTTGCCTTCAATTACCTGACGCAGCGCATGTGCTTTGACACGCGCACGGACACGTGTAGACTTCTCCACCTGCTTCGTCTTGCCGCCATAATAAGAAATCTTGTCTTTCTCCTTGACAACCGCCTGGTCACCGCCTCGTCCAAGAGCCAGATCAATGGCATGACGAGCCCAGTCCAGCGCCTGCGCATAACTGGCTGCATTAACACCCAGACCAATACACAGTGTTACACTCATCTCATTGCCGATATTAATCTCTCTGACTTCATCCAGCAATGCGAACTTGGAACTCTGAAGCACTGGCAGATATTTCTGACGGATGACAAACATATACTTGTCCTTCTCCATCTTATTCACAATGGCATCATAGTTCTGCATATACTTGGTGATCTTTCGCTCTACCAGTGCCGACAGAAGGGAACGTCTGACTTCCTCTGTACTGTTCAATGCCTCTTCATAGTTATCTACCAATATAATACCGCAGATGAGCTTCTGATTCTGGATCTCCTTCCTGGACATCTGTATCTCTGTCTCATCGAACAGATAAAATGCAAATAACTGATAGGCCTCCGGCTGCATCTCTACAACCTTATTCTCCATCGCAAAGTCATCAATGCACACCTTCATGATCTCAGCCTTGTAGTAGCGCTCTTTATAGCGAATATGGGCATACTTCTTCTCTTCCTCATCATCCGGAAGCATCTCCTGCTTGATATCCGGAATCAATGTACTGATATTCTTCATATCAATAAATTCACCCATTATCTCTTTCATACAGGAGTTCGCCCATAAAAGCTTCCCTGTCTCATCCAAAATGGCATAAGGAATCTCAAGATCATGAATCAGATTATGCTGGACCTGTGCAAATTCGATGGCAAAATTCACCAACTCATCCACAATAGACGGCTTTAAATAAAAATAAATCACGATGGCTGCTGCCACATATAAAACAAAACAGGCAGTCATCAGAAGACCTGCACGGTAATCAACCAGATACATCAGCACTGTTGCCACCAGCAGCAGTGCACTCAATAGTACCGGCCAGCGCATGTACATATTCAGCCGTCCTTTAAGTTTGACCTTCTTATTCATACGATAACCTCTTAAAAACACTATGAAATTTGCTTAGAGGTGGGAAAACACTCCCATCTGTTACTATGTGCTGAAGAATTCCGCTAAAAGACAGAATCCCACTTATACGCTCTAGTATATCATTTTCCACCCTTTCAGTAAAGCATTATTCCACCCAGCCAACCTTTCTGCATGAGATAATCACTCAAAATCCCCACAAACCACCAAAACTGTGATATACTTCAAATATGTACCGCTACACGGGCTGGCAGCGAGAGCGGCCTGCGTTGAAACATTTTCTTTGTACACTATGCGAAATCTTTGATGTTTCGCAATCACTATTCATTAGAAGAAAGGAAGAATTTTATGAACACAGCAATTTTCTTTGCAGATGGCTTCGAAGAAATCGAAGGTTTGACAGTTGTAGACATGTTTAGAAGAGCCGGTATCCCGATTCAGACAGTCTCCATTACAGACTCTCTGACCGTTACCGGCTCCCACGATATCAAAGTTCAGGCAGACTGCCTGCTTGCTGATTTTGATTTTAATACTGTAGAAATGCTGATTTTGCCGGGCGGCATGCCGGGTACCACAAACCTCAGCAAATGTGAACCGCTTTGCGATGCCCTTATGCAGTTCAGCCGTCAGGGCCGTTATCTCGCTGCTATCTGTGCAGCGCCAAGCATTCTCGGCAGCCTCGGCATCTTAAACGGACGTGTTGCCACATGCTACCCTGGCTTCGAAAAGAAACTCTTTGGTGCCTATATCACCACTGATCCCGTTGCCAAAGACGGCCATGTCATTACAAGCCGCGGCATGGGTACAGCCATCGAATTTGCCTCCACATTAATCGGCATTATTCAGGATCCTGAGTCAGCAGATAAGATCAAAGCATCTATTCTTTATTCCTCTGACGCTCCTCAAATTCTTTAATCTTTTTCTCAACCTTGTAGATATTCCGGCATTCCGGATATCTTGCAAGGAACATATTCTTGAAGGCGAAGAACGAAGACACTTCATATAATTCGCCTTCTGCGCGCAGCGCAGGCTCTTTTCGTTCAATCAAATCCTGCATGAAACTGTCTTTCTTCAATGCCGCATATTTCTTCATAAATTCAATGGTTACCGGCAGTCTGCGAAGTCTCGTCACATAATCCGGATGTGCCGCTTTCTCGGCATCATATTTCTTCTTTTCATCCGAATTTTCATCATTCAAGGCTTCCTCAAGTGCTTCATTAATATAGATCACTTTCAGTTCATCATGAATCATCATCTTCGGTTCCATAACTTCCAGTTCTGTCAAATCCATATCCTGTCCATTATTCTCCAAACTTGTCATTGCCATATACCTCCATCTTCCTTACTCTGTCACATTCATCTGTCTCTATTATAATCTATGCCTGCGCTTTTGCAAAGCAATAGACCGTATAAACCTGAAAATCCCCGCCGAAATATACCGATGTTCGCGGCTTTGCACGCTGTCTGCACAATCCAAACAGGCGGCCCGCATATGCAGACCGCCCGATTTATTACTTTTAAATACCTTCTCTTATGAATTTCACTTTAATACCTTATGTACTTCAATCGACGCTTTGTAATAACCCCTTATTATGCGCCAACGAAACAGAATACACAAAGGATAACCAGATATAATACACACCATCCGATTGTCTTGCTCATAATCTTACCATCAGAACCAGGAAGGTTGATAGCTGCAACACCAAGAGCGATACTCTGTGGAGAAATCATCTTACCGGCTGTAGCACCTGCGCCATTTGCAGCCACTAACCAGATTTCGTTGATACCTAACTGCTGTGCAACAGACTGCTGTAATGTTGCGAACATAACGCTGGCAGATGTAGCGGAACCTGTAACGAAGCATCCGATACCACCGATCAGTGGAGCGATTGCGATATAAGCATTGCCCAATAATGATGAAAGGGCATTTGCCAGATCCATAACCATACCTGCATAACCCATAACCTTAGCAATGGAGATAATGAAGATAACAGTCAGCATTGCTTTCCAGTAACCCTTGAAAGTCTTGCCAAGCTCTGCGCCCATGTCGCTGATGCTTGCGCCCTGAACAGCTGTACCGATAATCGTTGCAATGATCATCAGGATACCAGGTGTGTTGATCCATGATAAACCAACCTTGGCACCACCTTCGCCGCAATAAATAACAAATGATGACTTAAACTGTCCCAGGAACTGATTGATCGGAGGAACAAGTTTGGATGTACCTAACAGGAAAATAACAACTAAGATGTAAGGAAGCCATGCTTTAACCATGCTCATCTGAGGCTTATCAGAGGAAGCTGCTGCTTCTTCTTTGGACTCAAGCATATATTCTTCCGGAATATTCGTGTGTTTTCTACCCATAACGATTGTACAAACGAGGCAAACCAGAGAACCGATAACTACGCAAAGCTCAGGACCTACGAATGTGGCTACAAGATAGAAAGGAATAACAAATGATAATGCAGATACAAGTGTAATACCTACAACACCCTTTAATGCCTTTGTACCACCGCAAAGAAGGATGATAACAAATGGAGAAACAACACAAAGAGGAATCAGCAGACGGGCTGTCGGTTCTGAAAGCATCTGAGCAAACACACTTGCATCGGCTGCACCTGTAATGGTTGTAGGGAATGCAGTATTCGCTGCTGACAGAGTAGGTGTACCAATGGCACCAAACTCAGGAGATGCAGCATTACCAATCAGACAGATAACACAAGCTGTAACCGGATTAAATCCAAGTGCAACTAACATCGCTGCCGGAATAGCTACGGCTGTACCGAAACCTGCGATACCTTCCATGAAGTTGGAGAAGCCCCAACCGATAACAAGAGCAGCTACACGTTTATCATTGGATACAGATGCCAGCATTGCTTTGATGACATCCATCGCACCTGTTCTTAAACTCATGTTATACAGGAACATGGCACCAACGATAATAACACAAATCGGCCATACCGCTGAAACAACACCTTCTAAAGTACCTGTGATCGCTTCCGGAACTGTCATGTGATAAACAGCAACACCTTCAACGATTGCAATAACCAAACCAATACCACATGATTTGTAACCGGCCATCTTCAGACCAGCCATAGAAATAATAAGCCAGGCAATAGGAATAATAGCAAGAATAATTTCTAGTAACATAAAATCTTCCTTTCTCTCATCAGACTCCAACTGGTCAACCAGTCAGGTGATAAAAATGGTCTTATTCCATCTTACGCATTTCTTGAGTTCTGCAGGCTACCATCCCTGCCAGACTCTGTGTCAATGAAATAAGACTTGTCGTCCTTAACCCTACCACAGATTAAAAACATTCGCTCCACACCGACCGCTAGCCTGAAGGTGCGAACCATTTGATTTGTCTAAATTATATAACTTTTATATCTGAATGTCTACACTTTTATTTAATGTATACAATATCTTTATAATTTTTTTGTCTATTTTTTCACATTTCATGTATATAATGGAAACTATTTTAGACATAATTTGCATTTATTATACATCATTTCTTCGGGTATTAATGTATAAATTGTTATTTTATGTTTATTTTTCTGTCCCCTTTTCCTTTCTTTGATAAGAAAATAACGGACAAATATAAAAAAACAGAGCGTTTTCTAAAGAAATTATAAAAAATTTCATAGAAAACACTCTGTTTTTTATTTATTTAGAGAAAAATATCTGGCAAATTAGCCCATGCTCTTAGCTGCAAAATATGTTGTACCATATTTTTCGGAAGCTTCTGCTTTTGCTTTCTCAAGATCTTCAATTGTCAGTGCATCAAGTGCTTTAACAACAGCTTCATGATCCAGTGGTGCAAGACCAAGCATTTCACGTGCTTCTGCAGATGTAGCAACTTCGTTGCCGTAAGCTTCAACAGCTCTTGCAGCACGTTCAACGAGCATCAGGTTGTTGGCAAGGATCTTCTTGCCTTCTTTATCGTAACCATAGACAACGTTATCTTCCATACCTACACGTATGTGGCATCCGTTAGCCAGTGCAGAGAACATAACCGGCAGATGACCTTTACCGATACCGAAACCGGAAACTGTAACTTCCTTAGGAAGGTTGCCTTCTGCCTGAAGACGCTGGATGTATGCAAGCATATCCTGAACATCAGCTGGTGTAGCTGCAAGACCGCCTACAACACCAAGACAAAGCTGGAAGTGCAGAGGTGCTTTTACGATACCTTTCTTCCAGTATACACCTACGGCACGGATCATACCCATATCGAATACTTCGAATTCAGGTTTGATATTTCTTTCCTGATACAGATTACCAAGAGTTGTCAGGAATGTTGGAGAGTTGCTGAAGATACCGCCCGGGATCCCCCAGTTGAATGTACCTGCATCGAATGTACCCATTTCGATACCAGGAACATTTGCATGATGCAGCATACGAACTGCGTTGCCGTAAGGTGAATCATCAGATACACGGTTATCACCTGAAGATGTGCAGTTGATGATAACATCGCAGTCTGGGTAGTTCTTACGGATCAGTTTGATTGTTTCGTAGAATTTAACAGGATCCATAACACCTGCGCCGTTGTCATCACGCATATGCAGATGAACGATAGCTGCACCTGCTTTCCAGCACTCATAGGCTGTTTTTGCGATTTCTTCCGGTGTTTCAGGAACATCGTAACCGTGAGGTGTGATAGCACCTGTTAAGGCTGCTGTGATAATTGTCTTTGCCATAATATAATACTTCCTTTCGTGAAAATAATAAAATACTTTGTCATAATTGTACAGCTCTGCTTCCAAAATGCGCTGCATTTCGTTCAATTACATTGTATTGATATTTCTTCGCATTTTCAAGTCCATTTCCGAAAGTCATTATGCCTGCTTTGGCGGGCATTATGTGAAAAAAGCATAACAGCAATCCATTATAAATTTCTCAAAAACAGCGCTTCATATGATATGATATGTATCATATGATGTTGGAGGCAAAAGGTATTTTGACCCCTTTGATACCAGATTGCTACGTGCTTTGCACTCTCGCAATCCTTATCATATGATAACCATTAAACTTCAACTATTTTTAATCACAGCCTATCATCAGGCATGACTCGTTTTACTTTATCAAGAAACAGTCACAGCTATTGTGTCATGCCCGTCAATACACTGAGGAGGAAATTTTATGAACTTATATGATACCCATACAATGAAGCGCGGCGCAATCCTTGTGGATGTCTGCGGTTACACCGGCGAAGAAGATTTTTATGCCATGCACAAAATTATCGATGAAGTCATCAAACCGGAGGATTCCGGCTTCAGCGTGGATTCCATGTGTATCGGCGGCTATTTTAATAAGGATGGTATTCTTGTCCGTACCAGCAGTGAAAGCCCTTATGACGGCCTGAGTTTTTTCTACGAGCCGGCCAAAATGTCCGCAGAAGATGTCAAAAAAATCGAGGATTGGATTGAAACAGTTGTCAAAGAGCTGCATGCCCGTCTCCCTCGATAACCGTTTTTGAGTCTACTCCCAAAGTCATCATGCCAAATCATGCATGATGGTTATGCACATTTTGCATAGACTTGGGTTTATCAATTATTTCACAGTCTTTTATTTATATGTTAAGATGAAGAGGACGAAAGCTGTCAAGGCTCGAAGCCTTACAGTCTATAAGTAATATTTGGTGAAAACAAATAAAAATATAATTTTAATTTTTGAAAAACAGGAAGGAGACTCATAAGATGGAAATCGAAAGAGGAAAAGTCAGAACAAGAGAAGAAATCATGGCTTGTTTCAAGGATGGTCAGACAATCGCCATTGGTGGTCAGGCCGGCGCTTACATGCCTTGGGATCTTCTTGATATGCTTGAAGAAAGCGGTGTTAAGCACCTTACAATCTGCTCTATTGATTCCTGCAACCCAGGTTTCGCAATCAGCCGTCTGATTGAAAATGGCCAGGTTGACAAAATGATCACAACCCATATCGGCACAAACCCTGTTGCCCAGAAGTTGCTTGCAGAAGGCAAACTGGAAGTTGAATTCTTCCCAATGGGCAGTTTCATTGAAAAGATGCGTGACGGCGGTGCCGGTATCGGTGGATTTCTTACCAAAACAGGTCTTGGCACAGATATGGAAAAAGGCAAACAGATTATTACAACATCTGATGGCGAACGTTATATTCTTGAAGAAGCAATCCATGCAGATGTAGCACTTACAAGATGCCGTCGTGCCGATCCTCTCGGCAACCTTGCTTACCACGGAACAGGTACAGCTTCACACCCTGTTATGGCAACATGTGCAGATATCTCCATCGTACAGTGCGACCTGTACTGCGACTTAAACGAAATTTCTCCTGATGATGTAAAGGTACCTGCTATGTATGTTGATATGCTTTACACAGACAGCCGTGAACAGAATCACATTATCGGACGAATCAAGAGAAATCAGTTGGAGGGTATGTAAGATGGATAACAGAAGATTTATTGCCAGAAGAGCTGCTCAGTATTTTAATGAAGGTGACACTGTTAATCTTGGTATCGGTATTCCAAGTGCCTGCAGTGATTTTGTAGATCCGACAATCGCTTTCCAGACAGAAAATGGTATGATCGGTGTCGGTCCTGTTGCTAAAAAACTTGCCATCTGCGATACTTATCAGAACGCAGGCGGCATCAACTTCGTACCGCTTATGGGTGCTTCCGCATTCGATACAGCTTATTCTTTCGCTGTTATCAGAAGCGGTCGTATGGCTGCCACTGTTCTCGGTGCCCTTCAGGTTGCTGAAAACGGTGATATCGCCAACTGGGCAAGTCCTGGCCGCGCATTCGGTATGGGCGGTGCTATGGACCTTTGCAACGGTGCAAGAAAAGTTATCGTTGCCATGGAGCTGACAACAAAGAAAGGTGAGCCAAAGATCTTAAAGAAATGTACTTATCCTTTAACAGCTCAGGGCTGTGTTAACCACATCGTAACAGAGCAGTGCGTAATCGATGTGACTCCGGAAGGTCTGAAACTGGTTGAGATCCGTGCAGGCAAGACACCTGAAGACATTCAGGCACAGGTTGAGCCAACACTGATCATCGCTGACGATCTGAAAGTAATGGAAGAAGAATAAGAGATGAAGGTTTGCTCAAGGTTTACTGAGCGCTGAATCTAAAATAAAACTTCCCTGAAACAACGCGTTTTTAGGACGCGAAACGTTTCAGGGAAGTTTTATTTTTAATTTGACAGAATCAGAAGACTGAAAACAAACCTTTCCTATTTAAAACACTGACTTTATTTTTCTGATTCTCTTTAAAAAGACATAACCCACCAGACATGCAATCACCTCAGTATTCGTGCAAATAAAAAAGGTTCGCATTCAACAACTTTATACAAGCTCAATCTGTGCATAATCTTTCTCAAACGTTTTGCGTCCTAAAAACGCATTGTTTGAGAAAGAGAATGCAGCAGATGAACTGTCAAAGTTCCTGAAGCGAACCTTCTTTATTACAGAAACCTCAAGCCGAAGCGGCCCTCGTTTTCCTATTCTTTTTTATCAGAAAATGCTCTGTCGGCTGCGGTACGTACCATTTCATCCCATGATGTGAAGCGGGTACTTTCTCTGACAAACCCATCAAACACTTCCTCATTATATACCATAATATCTGATTTCCAGTTTGTAAATACTGCGCTGGAAGACTGAAAATCTCTGAAAGCTTCAAAATTCGTCTCCGCCTGCATGAATTCATCGGTGAAAATTGTTTCCAGCAACTTCTTATCATCGGGAGACATTGGAATATACGCAAATGCCATTTTACTGATTCTCCGGATTCTCGTAGAACTCTTTAGCTTTCTGTTCTACATATGCACGCCACTTCGGATGGTCAGCTTCCATGCTAGGACGGATTACATTTTCAATACATCCTGGGATTTCACCATCAACAACCTGGCCTGTCTTGATTGTCAGGTAAAGACCTGTTTCTCCTGGAGGGCATCCTGGGATCCACATACCTTTATCTGCAAATCTCTTTGTACAGTTACCATGAAGGATGATCTTATCCTTTGGCTTATCCGGAATAGTATTTCTAGGACCTACAACGATTGTCTTATCAGAGTTTTCTTCATAGATACCAAGCGCTTTAAGCGTTTCCATGTTCAGTGCAAGCAGAGCCTGGCAGCTTGAGCATGCGCCCTCGCAGCGGATATCGTATTCTGGCCAACGGTCAGCCATGTTGCCAAGGTATGGAATCCACATCTTCTTGTAAACATCTTTCACCTGTTCACCAACAACTTCGATCTTGTCACGATCTGTTGTACCAAGACCAGCTTCATCAGCTGCTCTGAAGTAGTCAACCTGGTTTGTATCGATACCTACAACATCACATGCGATAAGGTCAAGAGCAACTGGATCGTAACTACCCATGATGATACCTACTTCCAGAGGAGTTGGTGTATGTGGGCTGTAACCGGATGCTACATTGATAGCGTCTACGATGTTGATATCAGGACGTACTGCCCACCAAACATCCATCATAGCCATTGTCAGGTTCTGCTGATGCATCTGGGAATGTACCTGATCCTGTACAGTACCTTTGATGTTCTTTAATGCACAGCTGAATACCATGGAAGCATGTGCTTTCATGATAGGCAGGTTGATGATATGATCTGCTTCAAGCAGTAAACGAGGGATTTTACATCTCTTAATGTTGGATTTGTAACCTCTTACAGCTACATTAACAAGGTCTTTTTCTGCCTTGATATCGTAAAGTTCAACGCCTTCTTCTCTTGCTACATCAGCCTGACCGGATACTTCGAAACATTCCATTGTATCACAGCCGATAGCTGCTGATTCTGCAACAATGATTCTTGAAGGCTGAGCTTTCTTAACTTCGCGGATAACTGCACGAAGTGTTTCAGGGCTTGTACATACAGCTGTATCCGGACCTTCTGCATGACCTGCATTTGGTTTCAGAATAACTGTTTCGCCTCTTTTAATCATGTTTGTAACGCCGCCAAGAAGATCGAATACCTTAGTGACACTTTCCTGGACAGTAGGTTCTTTCGCAATGGCTACAACTGCTTTTTTATCATTTGCCATTAGTTAATTCCTCCCATTCATTTTATATGTATAATTAATTTTTATTATACTCCAAATCATTATTTTAGTAAGTACCGTATTTGTAAACACGGTCCGGTACATCATTCATATCTTCTTTGTTGATGAATGCAACCATACGCACCTTGCTGCCATCACCCATATACCAGCGGGATGGGAATGCACAGATGACACATCTCTTACCTAAAACTTTATCTACATCACCGCCGACATCTTCATAACCCGGCAGATTCTTGGATAAGAAGACTTCATGAACCGGTTCCCAGTAAGAGAACTGTTCATCATTGACATCAATACCAAACTGTTCTGCATATTCCAGAACACGTGGTGCCAGAGGACCAGGACCATGGTTTGCCATATAAGAGCAAAGTGGATGATCAAGTGCCTGTGTATCAATACCAAAACCGGAAGCACCCAGTTCATCGCGAATGTACAGTGCAGCTTCTCTGGAAAGGCCAGGGCTCCACAGGAAGTAACGGTCTGAATCGCTGTAAAGTCTGTGCCAGCCTGTAACGATGATACAGTAATCACCCGGTTTCATCGGCAGTTTTTCCTGCGCTTCTTTGACTCTCTCAAGAGAAATCAGTTCCATCGGTTTACAAGGAATGTCCCATACAACTGCAGGCGCAATAAATTTCTCCAGCGGTACTTCATGTACAAATGCACTTTCCTGACAGACATGTGCCGGTGCATCATACTGTGTGGAAACATGTTCAGGCATGCCCCATGCCAGCTGTGTACGTCTGTTGTATTTTGCCATGTACTGAACCGGTTTCATATAAGGCTGTTCGCCTGCCGGCCATGTCGGCTGATCATTTCCCCAAGGGTGACTTAAATCAACCATCTGCATGTTACTGTTAATGGACCATTCACCCGGCTGATTCTTCTCAGGTGTCTTATAAAGATCACCCATATCAGGGGTTGTGTATGTCTTTGATTCGTAAGGCAATTTTGTAGAATCATACTGATAAACCTGTAAATCTGCCATCGTATCTTCCTCCTGTATTGACTTGCAATTATTATTATAGTTTCTCACACCGCATTTGCAATGCTTTTTGTCTATATTTCGACAAAATGTTGATATCTATTTCGAATTATGATATGGTTTAGTTATGAATTTTACATCAACATTCTGACGTTTTCTTAATTATATCAGCATTTATACTGATAGATTTATGATAAATGCATCACTTTTTGAAAGGAGCACTTTTGTTTATGGATATTAATCGACTTAACGAATTCATCACACTGGCCACGCTATTGAACTACAGCAAAGCCGCCAACCAGCTTTATCTGACACAGCCCGCTCTCAGCCGTCATATTCATGATCTGGAACAAACACTGGGAACTCAGCTTTTCATTCGTGATACCCACAATGTGCATCTCACATCCGTCGGCGAAATCTTTCTCAAAGAAGCTCAAGAGATTATCACACGCTACAATCACGCCCTTGACCTGATCAAAGAAGTTTCTTCAACCTCCACCGGAGAACTGAAAATCGGTTTCCTTGGAACAGCTTCCCAGTCTTTCCTGTCGGATTTTGTCATGGGGTTCACCGCCAGCCATCCACAGATCAAACTCTCTATGACCAGTGATGCCCTGGATATTCTTGTTAAACAGCTCAATGACGGTTTCACTGATCTCGCTTTCGTCACCCATGTAGATAAGAATTACCTCATCGGTCTTGAAAGTAAAACAATCATGAAGAGTCCGTTAATCGCAGTGATGCACCCAACGCATGCTCTGGCTAACCGTGACTCACTTTCTATCAAAGATCTGTCCGGGTTCCCAATGATCAATTTCTCACCTCAGGCGAATCCGATCACCAGTGACTTTAATAAACAGATTTTCAAGAAAGCCGGTGCCCAACTCAATATTGTACGAGAAATCCCAAATATTGAAACCGCTGCTTTCTGCGCCAGCATCAACGAAGGGATCTTTATCATGCCCGAGTATCTGCGTTCTTCTATTGGCTCTCTCAAAACAATTCCTCTGTCAGACCCATTTGCCTATGTTACACTCAATCTTATCTGGAAAAAGAAAAATCCAAACATCTCCATTCCTGTGTTTGTTGACAGTTTCTCAACTTATATACAAAACAGAAATCCTAATCTGACACCTGATGATTAATCAGGGGGGAGGGTTGGAGCAATTGCTTAGTGCAGTTGCTCCTTTTTTAATGTTTGTAACAATCAAGTAAACTAATATGTCGTATTCTGTATAGTATAACTTGCTTCAAGGTGAGTATAACAATTTTACCCCTCAAATGGAAATTCTATCTGTACTCAGACGTTATGTCAAAAAAACATAACAATAATCTGTCTTTTCCGGCACATTTGGCACTGCATTTTCACCAATTTTTTCTGTGCCAATCTGTTTCAAAAAATGCATCAACGATTATTCGTCTTTTGCATAAACCTGTTTGGAATCAACATTTCCCATCATAGAAAGCCTATTGTATAATAACCTCAAGCGAAGAGCGAATACATAACGCAAACGTTTCTAAACCCTATTATTTTTAAAAAAAAATGTATGTAAAAACAGGAGGTATTATTTATGTGCGATAACAAGCCAATGGCACCTTACGCCAAACTGCCGGAACTCGAAGAATACAAAGAATGGTTCAAAGACTTTGCTGACCTTTACCGTGAAGATGGTATCCTTCAGGTAACATGGAAGACAAACGATGGCCCTATGCACCACAGCGGTATGTCTCATCGTGCCATCGGTCAGTTAGTAAGAGTTCTTTCTCTTGACTTCAAGAACGAAATCATCATCTTCACTCATATCGGTGACAGCTGGATGACAGAATCTGACCCTAACGGTTGGGAAACATATTCTGAACTGCCTACACAGCGTTTCCAGCATCAGTACTTTGATGATACAAACCTGATCAAGAACATGGTATTCGACCTTGATGTTCCTACAATCGGTGCTGTACCTGGTCCTGGTTTCCACTGGGATTCCGCTTTCTTAAGTGATGTTACGATCTGTACAGAAGATACTGTTATGGAAGTTCCTCACGCTCAGGGTGGTCTGGTACCTGGTGATGCTATGGGTCTTATGTGCCAGCATTACTTCGGAACAAAACGCGGTAACTACTACATGATGACAACAAGACAGTTCACAGCTCAGGATATGCTTGATCATGGTATGGTAAGTGAAGTAGTTCCTAAGGGCAAAGCAGTTGAACGTGCATGGGAAATCGCTCGTATGTGGAAACTCATGTCTTACGAAAACCGTACTATCATGTCCAACCTTGCTAAACGTCCTCTGAAGAAACTTCTTGTTGAGGATCTTAAACTCCACACAGTAAGCGAACAGTATGGTTCCCTTCTTCGTGTTGCTGCTGGTGACCTCGGTGACGAACATTCCGCTCAGCAGGATGAAAAATACATCAGCCGTGTAGCAGATTATCGTTATGCTACAAAGGATATGCAGGAACCTATGACAGCTGAGCACTGGGCAGGCATGGCCGACAGAGCTGCTGAATGGTTCAAAAAAGTCGAAGCAGGCGAAATCGAAAATCCATATGTGATCAAACCGGTTAAGCCATATCGTCCGGCTCCGGCCAAAAAACTGAATAAATAAAAAATAGAGTGCACTCGGTAATCTATGGCGCGCGTCCGCACGTCTCATCTTATCGAGTGCACTCTTTCTACTTAACATAAGTACTTTTCATCGCTGTTATTTTTGAATACTTTTCGCTTTTGAAAGTTCTTCGGGAAATTCTGCCGCCACGGTTCTGAGCATTGCTTTCGCATTCATATCAAAGGCTTCTCTCGGCCATGCGCCATCTGCCGCTTTCTTCCAGAAAACTTCTTCCATCTCAAGAATCTGCGCTTCCAGCGTCGGATAGGATGCCAGGATACGGATAATCTCATCTTTTGTTGCCGCAAGGCCTTTCTCCATATACTTCCAATAGCGTTCGTCCGGAATCACAAGTCCCCGGTGCGGCATATAAAGCTGCTTCGGATCTGCCTCTCTGGTACGGCGCAGACTGTCCACTGTCTTCTTATAGCTAATCAGGAATGCCGGTACATATCCCCCTTCAAAATCCCCTTCCAGACCGATCGTCTCAGATGAGATCATCACTTTATTATTAATCAGGAAGGATACCGAGCACTGTGTATGCCCAATCGTCTCGATCACTTCCACTACAAACTCACCCAACGCAATACGGTCGCCATCTTCAAGCGGCTTATCCGCATACAACAGCTCCCCTTTGTAATCGTCACTCTTCCATTCATGATGTGATTCTTCCGCTGCTGTCTTCGACATATGAAACATCATCTGCTGCACTTTCGTTTTCTCAAATATATGACAGGCATATTCCGCAGCGTACACTTTAATCTCCGGCCATTCCTGTCTAACATACGGAACTGCAGCCACATGATCATAATGAGAATGTGTCAGGAAAACGGCCCGCAACGGCTGCGTACCTAATATTTCTCTCACACGCTGTACAACGGTTTCACCATAGTAGGCCATCCCAGGGTCAAATAATATCGCTTCCTGCTCTCCCTGAACCAGAAAACAGGTTCCCTTAATATCTTCATCAATATAGTAAACTTTCACCTTTTTCTCCTTTTCATTATTTTCTGATCTTCCTTCAGGTTCGAATGTCTTTCGCCGATTATCCCGGCATTCACTGGTACTATTATAGCATCGCCGCACCACTTTCGCCAATTCATAATAACCTCCTCATTATGTCAAATCCTCATAATCACCGGATTTACATATCGCTTTGCCTTGAAGAATAAGGAAAGCCGCAGAATCAAATTTCTTTAATTCTGCGGCTTTCTATACACGCATTGACTATACGACTATAGTCATTTTATTCAATTTACTGAATAGCTTTCTTTTCCTTTACAGCTACGATCAGGACACCACCGATAACAGCGATAACAGCAAATACCATGTAAGGTACTGTATAACCGCTTGTCATTGAACGCAGTACAGCAAGTACAAAGAATGAGCAGGATCTTACGATACCATTGATCATGTTCATGCAAGCATAAGATACGTTGAAGTCTTTACGACCGAATACCTGAGCTGCCAGGGATGGAAGGAAGTTACCGTTACCGCCGATAGCACCGCCGAGCATGAAAAGTCCAATGTACATGCAAGGTGTTGGAGATGCGATCAGGAATGCGATACCGATAAAGTACCAGATACCGAACATCAGGCAGGCTTTCTGTGTACCAAGTTTCTGGTCAACAACGCCCCATGCCCATGAACCAACCATACCGATAACAGCAGCAATTGTCAGCATAGACAGAGCACCTGTTAATTCATAACCTCTTGCAGCCATAAAGTAGCTGACTAACTGAGACATAATACCTACAGTAGCAAGACCGAAGCAACCGGCGCCAAGACCGAAGATCCAAACATATTTATTCTTAAGAGCACCAGCATAGGAAACCTTTTCCATTTCCTTTACGCCTTCTTCTTCTGCCTTGATGATAGCAGCGATTTCAGGGTCATTATCCGGATAGCAGCCAGCTTCTTCAGGTGTCGCTTTTACAAAGATACCAAGTAAGATAGCCAGAAGAATAACAACACCACCAAGGATGGATAAAGCACCGGAAATCTGGAACTGGCCTGAAAGACCTGACAGAATCCAGTTAATTAATGCAGATGCAAGGTTCATACCAATTGTTGTGATACCCATAACGATACCTTTTTTTGTTGGGAACCAGTTAGCGCAGATTGCGAAACCACAGTTACAAGAAAAAGCATTGATGAATGTAACGATACATACAAGTGATACTGCGTACATTGCGATGTTTACGGAGTTACCGTAAGCGATCATACTGATACCGGCAAGCACCATTGTAATGATAGTTGTCTTTTTAAGCCCTGCCTTTTCAATAAATGCAGCCCATAATACACAAGCAAACAATGCGATAATGGATGCTGGTGTTGAAATAGATAACAGAACATCCGGGTTCCAACCATGATACTCTGCCATCATAGGTACGATTGTGTTCAGACCATCAACTGTAATACCTGTCATAAAGAACAGCATGACGATTTCAAAACCGATAACAGTCCAGCCTTTTGTACCAAAATTATAACTTACTTTGTTAAGATCGACGTTCTTTTTATTATCACTCATGATCTTAAATCCTCTCCTTCATGTTCATGCATAATCGTGCAAAAAATAACTTTGTTGCAAAATAGCGTTTAAAAATAAATTCTCCCTTGCGCGCTTTTTTGGAATCATTTAATCTTGAGATTATTTTAACAAACTATAGCAAATAATGGAAATTCACTTTATGTTTTGCTTTTATAACAAATGGTTATAACAAATTCTGCATTTTATTCGTTTTTTCGATAACCGTGCCAACTTTTTACAAAGCGTATAGGCCTATTCAAAATCCTTTTCATGATTTCACTGTAAGCAGTTGGCGAGCGAACCATTTTTAGATTATACTAATAACAGATGAATTTCAACGATATGATTTTTTCAAAGGAGGATTTACAATGAATTACGTTAATACAGTAACAGGCCCTGTTGCCGCTTCTGAACTTGGCCGTACACTGATGCATGAACATTTCTTATTCGGTTTCTGTGGTTTCCAGGGTGATGCAACACTTGGCGGATTCAAAGAAGAAGAATATACAAGAGACTGTCTGAAAGCCGTTGATGATGCCCGCGCATACGGCATCAACACAATCGTTGACGCAACAACAAACGAATGCGGACGTAACGTTCGTTTTCTTAAGAAGATCTCCGATATGACAGGCATGAACATCATCTGTTCTACAGGCTACTACTTCCAGGCAGAAAGTGCTTATGCATACTGGAACTTCAGAAGAGGCTTCGCCAACATTGAAGAAGAAATCTACGAAATGATGGTCACAGAGCTTACAAAAGGAATCGAAGGCACAGATATCAAAGCCGGCGTCATCAAACTGGCCAGCAGCTTCAATGAAATCACACCAACTGAAGAAATCTTCTTCAAAGCCGCTGCACGTGCCCAGAAGGAAACAGGCTGCGTCATCATCACACATACACAGCTTGGTACAATGGGTCCTGAACAGGCACAGCTGCTGATTGCTAACGGTGCTGATCCATCCAAGATTGCCATCGGTCATATGTGCGGCAGCACGGATGTTGCTTACCATGAGGCCGTTCTGAAACAGGGTGTTTATGTCAACCTTGACCGTTTCGGTCTTGAAGGCGAACTTTTCCATACACCGACAGATGAACAGCGTATGGATCTGATCAAAACGCTTTCTGACAAAGGCTACGGCAACAAGATTCTTCTCGGCCATGACTCCGTTAATGTCAACCTCGGTCGTGGTCTGATTATGACACCTTTCATGGAAGAAGCTATGAAATGGGCCAATATCACAGATATCGGTGCAAGAGTTCTTCCGGGTCTTGCTAAGCGAGGCATGACAGAAGAACAGATCGATGCACTTCTTGCAGCTAACCCAATGACTATCTTTGGTTAATATATAAATAAGGAAGGCAATAATGAATACTCACGCTTACACACCGATGCATATTCAGGATCTGATTAACCGTACGGCTATGGAAGCGAATATTCTGCCCCTGACATCCAGATGTGATTCTGCATGTATTTTCTGCAGTCATCAGAACAATCCGCCCCAGGTACAGGTGCTCTCCGTCGGGGAACGCTCCCTGGCGGATATTCTGGATACCATGCAGTATCTGGACCCAGCAAGGACAATCACCATCGGTGAATCCGCAACAAACATTATCGAAGGCGAACCGACCTCTCACAAAGATTTTCTGAATGTTCTTCAGATTTTACGCCAGCGTTTTCCACAAACACCTGTCAGCATCACAACGAACGGACATCAGCTGACAAGAGCGCTCATTGCCCAATTAAGCAGACTGATGCCTGTGTATATTAACCTTTCTATAAACAGTTCATCCGTCACCTGCCACAGACAGCTCATGCGGGATTCTGAAGAAAAAGCAAACTGTGCCATTGCCGCCATTGCTTTACTGGATGAATATCGTATTCCTTTTTCCTGCAGTATGGTCGGTATGCCTAACATCACCGGCACGGATGATATGCGTCAGACAATCCGGGATATCGCGCACTACGGTGCTGATTCTATTCAGATTTTCATGCCGGGATTTTCCTCCCATATAAAAAAGAATATTTTTCCGGATCCGGATCATATCTATGCCGAGCTCAAAGCGCTTGTTGATGAAGTTGCGCCTCAAACCGAGTGCCCGGTTCTTTTAGAGCCGTCTTATGTTCAGGATCTTCGCTGCATGATCAGCGGCGTTCGGAAAAACTCTCCCGCATGGCAGGCGGGACTTCGCAAAGGAGACGAAATTCTGACCGTCAACGGTGAAACACCTTACTCAAGAGTCGCCGCTTACGGCTATCTGAATGGTCCCGGCACACGCACAGTCACTTATCGCTCCAGTCAAACGGTGCTCGAAGCCACATGGCAGAATACGTCGGACGGCTCCTGTGGGATTGCCATGGAATATGATTTTGACCCGAACAGAGCCGATTATATGAAAAAGGCATTAAGTGACGCACCAGGCAAGGTTCTTTTACTTTGTTCAGAGTTTGCGTATCCGCTGATGCAAACTGTGCTGTCTGGGATGGCACTTCCAGAAGACGCATGGGATCTGATTTATGTACCGAACATTACCTTTGGCGGCACAATCCGCGCAGCCGGTCTGCTCTGCTACGATGACTATGTTCAAGCCGTCCGGGATTATTGTGATCATCATACACCCCCGGCCGCTCTGGCTGTCCCGGGAGAAAGCTTTAACTATCTCGGCCTTGATCTGACCGGCCATCATTATTCCGAAATCGGTCAGGCCTTTCATTTACCTGTCGCATTGATGTAATGCCGCTACTTTTCTGAATTGCTACACGATTATTTATAACGATTATTTACAGGAGATTTTTTATGAGTCATAAAACTGTTATTTGCTTTGCTATCTGGACCAGCTTCTGGTCTGCACTTTTTAATCACTTTTACACTGTTTACTTTGGTTCATTCGGTGTTCCATGGATCATGTTTGTCTGCATGGCCATCTACTTCGGTATGGGCGGCACACCAAAACAGGTACCGGGTATGATTCTTTCCGCATTCTGTGGTCTGGCATGGGGACAGTTCGACTTCATCCTCATCAACTTCTTCGGCGGCACATGCCATATGTCTGCTGAAATGGCCAGCTTTATGGCGATTCTGGTTGGTACAGCCATCACCATGTACATTCATATCAAACTGCTTGGTGCAACACCGCTTGGCTTTATGCCGTTTATCTTTGCCGGTGTCTGCCTGACATTCTCACAGGGCGGCGGCAACGTGGCAGGACTTGCCTTCACATTATTTGTCGGTATCATCCTGGCGATGATCTGTGGTCTCGGGCTGACATACTGCTCAAAGAAATTTGATTCGGCCGAGAATACGAAATAGTTTTTCTAAATCAAACGTAAAAAATATCCATCCTTTCTCACTGCAAACGCACGTCTTACGCCGTGAAATGTTTGCCGCAAGAAAGGATGGATATTTTTTACTGTTTTTTGAGAACTTGACATACATAGTCGATACCAATCGGATCACGTATTCTCTTTAGCCGCAGATAGCACCCATATCAGCAACAATCGCCTCACCATTAATCATACCGGACATATCCGATGCCAAAAACAGTACCAGGGCTGCCACTTCATCTACAGTTCCGAGCCTTCTCTGAGGGATCGTCTTCAGTACATGATCTCTGAATTTTTCATTTTCAAATTCAGCTTTATTAATCTCCGTCACCACATAGCCCGGGCAAACAGCGTTTGTCTGGATACCGTAACGACTCCATTCAAGGGCCATGGTCTTCGTCAGATTGATCACACCGGCCTTTGAGGCACCGTAGAGCGAAAGTGCGCTTGTGCCTTTTAAGCCGCCAACAGAAGCAATATTGATGATCTTTCCGCCCTTTTCGGATGCCTTCATCACAGCTGCCGCTGCCTTGGAAGCAAACAAAACACTTCTGAGATTCGTCTCCATAATCATGTCGTAATCTTCTACGTCCAGATCAAGAATCTTTTTCGTAATCGCGACACCGGCACAATTAATCAGAATATCCACGCCACCAAAAGTCTCCGCTGCACCTGCAATCAGGGCATCGATCTCATCAATATTTCTTACATCGGTACGAATACCCTTACCATGACCGCCCGCAGAAGTAATCGCCTCTGCAACAGCAGTACATTCATCCTCATGTCTTCCGGCCACAACCACATTGGCGCCGCACTGACCAAAAGCCAGCGCAATTGCTTTACCGATACCCTTTGTACCGCCGGTAACAACCGCCGTCTTGCCAGCCATATCGTAGGATGCCATCTTCACAGGCCCATTCATATTTACCATTTCAATACCTCCTATTCCTTCAATAGTCCACCAATTAATATCTGCTTATAAAAACAGCTCTAACTATCAACTATTTCAAAAAATCACTCACATTAACAACAAACTAATCGCAAAAAGGGAGCTACTGTGACAAATTTATCCTGTCTGACAGCAGTTCCCTTTTGATAGGCAACAGATAATTTCAAAACTCATTTTCCTGGATAAGCGTAAAAAATTATTTTGAAATTATCTGTACCGTTTTTTAGAATTTATGATGCAGTTTAAGGATATCGATCAGCATCTTATCTCTGTACTGAGCGATTTCTGCATTTGTATGGCCCACTTCATCTGGAAGGTTCTTCATAATCTCATCCATTTCCTTCTGAGCCTTTGCACCGTAATCGGCAGGAATTGTATCCCATGCAGCGATATCTGCGCAGAGGTTAAAGCCACCTGCCAGCATATCCATCATACCTTTAAGACCATCTTTGTTGCCTAACTGCATGATCATGTTATGGCCAAAGATTGCCCATCTGATAGCAGGGCCAAATGTCAGAGCCTTATCAGCTTCTTCTACTGTACAAACGCCTCTTTCAACAAGGTCAACCATTTCACGGAATACTGCAAGCTGCAGTCTGTTGCAGATGTAACCTGGGCAGTCTTTCTTCAGAACGATTGCCTCTTTGCCAAGAGATTCATAGAATTCTTTTGCAAGTTCAACATTTGCTTCGTCTGTCTTTTCTGTCTTTGTGATTTCTACGAGTGGGATAAGGTGTGGTGGGTTGTAAGGATGACCGCCAACACATCTTTCAGGATGTACAGCATGTTCTGTAATCTGTCCAAGAGGAAGACCTGATGCAGATGTAGCTACGATTGCATCAACCGGCGCATACTTTTCGATTTCAGCAAGCATGCTGTGTTTGATCGGAAGTCTTTCAGGACCGGATTCCTGAATAAACTGAGCATCCTTTACAGCTTCTTCCATGCTTGTTGTAAACTGGATTCTTGCAAGAACCGCATCCTTGTCTTCAATTGCACCGTTTTCAGCAAGGAATTCAAGGTTGCTTACGATTGTCTTCTTATCGTTTGCAAGACAATCATCATTAATATCATAAAGTTTTACGTTCAGGCCCTTCATTGCGAAGAGAACAGCCCAGCTACCGCCGATTACACCGCCGCCGATACCGGCAACATTCTTAATATCTGCTACTTTCATTATTCACACCTCTGTAAAAAAGTTCATTTAAAAGTTTCTTTATTAAGCCGCCCAAAGCTGGCATCACAAAATGTCAGCTCTGAACGATTCTACATTTATTTTTATCTTACAGTAATTCAAATACTGCTGCTGCGCCCATACCGCCGCCGATACACATTGTAACAAGAGCTGTTGTCTTCTTGTTATCCTGAAGGTAATCAAGTGCTTTACATGTAAGGAATGCACCTGTAGCGCCCATTGGATGACCAAGAGCCATAGCGCCACCGTAAGGGTTAACCTTTTCTGGGTTCATCTTAAGGACTTTGATACATGGAACAGCCTGAGCAGCGAAAGCTTCGTTCAGTTCGATGACATCCATATCATCAATTGTCTTGCCGGCACGTTTCAGAGCCTTTGGTACAGCATAGATTGGTCCAAGACCCATCATTGTAGCATCACAGCCTGCAACTGCGAAGGATACCATCTTTGCAATTGGTTTGATACCAAGTTCTTTTGCTTTGTCAGCAGCCATTAATACAACGAATGCTGCAGCATCAGATGTCTGTGAAGAAGTAGCAGCTGTAACTGTACCGCCTTCTTCAGCCGGGATGAAGCAAGGTTTAAGACCTGCAAGTGTTTCCATTGTTGTTGTTGGACGGATACCTTCGTCTTCTGTAACAACTTTTTCGTTGCCATCCTTGTCAACAACTGTTACAGGGATGATAGATGGAGCAAGTTTGCCTTCCTTCTGAGCTTTTGCAGCTTTCATGTTGGATTCGTAAGCCATACGGTCCATTTCTTCTCTTGTTACGCCGTAGTTCTTAACGATGTTTTCAGCTGTCATACCCATGCCCATGTAAGCACCTGGCGCATGCTCATTTAACCATGCATCCTGGAATTCTACAGGATATGGTGCGTATGTATCTGTCATACTTTCAACACCACCGGCTACGATAACATCACCCTGACCGCAAGCGATTGCATTGGCACCTGTTGCGATAGCCTGAAGACCTGAAGAACAGAAACGGTTAATTGTATGACCTGCTACGCATTCCGGCAGTTCTGCTCTTGCGCAAACACTCTTAGCAATATTCATAGATGTTGTACCGTGCTGTACTGCACAACCCATGATAACATCTTCGATTTCAGAACGATCTAACTGAGGCACTTTGTCCAGTACACCCTTTAAAACCTGTGCGGAATATTCGATTGGGTGAGTACCTGCGAAAGAACCTTTTCTTGATTTACAAACTGCTGAACGACCATATGCAACAATAACAACTTCTCTGCTCATTTTGCAAAACCTCCTAATAATCTTTATGAAATCATTCGTGATATCTGTTGAAACGATATCTTGTTTTTCGTATTTCTTTTCATAGTTAGCATACCACATTTCTTTTTGACACTGAAATAACCCTTTTCGGCACGTTTATACAAAAACTGAATAACAATAAATATGGTAGAAACGGACTTTTGGCACGCAGTGTCTTTTTTAGATCAGACAGCGATTTCGCCGTAATTTCCACCTAATCGAAAAAAGGCACCCGATTCATTGCTGAACCGGATGCCCGAATTTCAATTAGTCTGTGATATATGGCATTAAAGCGATATGTCTAGCTCTCTTGATAGCTGTTGTAAGCTTTCTCTGATGTTTAGCACAGTTGCCTGTGATTCTTCTAGGAAGAATTTTACCTCTTTCAGAGATATATCTCTTTAACTTGTTTGTATCTTTGTAATCAATAACTGCATTCTTATCTACACAGTATACACATACTTTTTTTCTTCTACGCATAGGTCTTCTCTTCATCTGAGTGCCTCTGCCTTCTTCTTTATTGTATGGCATATCAAAACCTCCTTCTCAAATTCAATTCTTTCTGTTATTCATTCATAACAGATCATGTCCTATTTTAGCTGAATGGCAATTCCTCATCAATGCCATCCGGAATGTTCATAAAACCATCCGATGGTGCCTGACTTGGTACAGGTCTGCCGGACTGCTGATAACCGCCGCCATAATTATTATTGGCTGCAAAATCACTGCTGTTGCGATCACTTGCTGCTTTGCTCTCGGCAAATTCCTGTTCTTCAACAATAATATCTGTTGTATAGACTCTCACACCGTCTTTGTTGGTGTAACTGCCTGTCTGGATTCTGCCTGTAATCACAATGCGAATGCCCTTATGAAAATACTTCTCTGCGAACTCAGCCTGACGGCCAAAAGCAACGCAGTTGATAAAATCGGCATCCGGCTCACCGTCACGCTTAAATGTACGGTTCACTGCCAGTGAGTAACGGGCAACTGCTGTTGAGCGCTCACCCTGTGAATATCTGATCTCCGGATCTCTGGTTAATCTTCCCATCAAAATAACTTTATTCATTTAGACTTACCCCTTTTCTAATTAAGCGTCCTGTCTAATGCATAAGTATCTGATTACATTCTCCATAATACGGACACGCTGTTCAACTTCATTTGGACAGTTTGAATCGGATTCGAAAGTGATGAAGTAGTAGAAACCTTCTTTCATCTTCTGAATTTCGTAAGCAAGTCTCTTCTTGCCCCATTCGTCAACGTTAGTAACAACGCCACCAAAACGAGCGATAACTTCCTTGATCTTCTCGATGCTTGCTGCTCTTTCTTCATCTTCGATCTTTGTAGTAAGAACTACTGCTAATTCGTATTTGTTCATGCTAGTGCACCTCCTTCTGGACTTCACGGCCCTCCCATTGTGGAGAGCAAGGAATTAATTTATAACATATCACAATTCACTAGTCTATCATATAAATTCAAGCATTGCAAGTATTTTTTATCCTAGTTCTTTTAAAAATTTGTCCTCAAAAACTTTTATTCAACAATTGACACATAATGACAAATTTTTTAATTCGATTCTGATATACTCGTTGCATAAAACAATATAAACAGATTATAATATAGGAGGAAGTATATGTCAAAAACCAACTTAACACCAGCAAACGCCTATACATATGGAGGGAATCTTGCTATGTCATTACCAGACAATCCTATTTGTACCGCCGAAGATTATTGGAATCTCCCAGAAGGAGAACGCGCTGAATTGATTGATGGTCAGCTTTATGCACTGGCTTCACCCAGCAGAATCCATCAGGAAATTATCATTGAGCTCACCTACCATTTTCAACATTACATCAAATCTAACAAAGGTAACTGTAAAATTTATGCTGCTCCTTTTGCTGTCAATTTAAACGCCAACGACCAAACTTTTGTAGAACCAGATATTTCTGTCATCTGTGATCCTGACAAGCTTAGTGACAGGGGCTGTGAAGGCGCACCGGATCTTGTGATTGAAGTTGTATCGCCAAGCAGCCGTCGAATGGACTATATCAGGAAAATGGCACTTTATGCCGATGCCGGTGTCCGGGAATACTGGATCGTTGATCCTGCTACCGAACAGACGACACTCTACCGATTTGAAGAAACAGATGCACCTGCCATTATTCCCTTTAATCAGGACATCCCGGTTGGCATCTATAAAAATCTGCAAATCAATATCGCAGACTTACTCCAATAAACAGCATTCAAGCTTTTAACAGTCTGGTGGTATCAGAATCCCGGCAAACGTTTGGCGATGAGCCTGTTTGCCGGGATTCTGATTACCACAGACTAAAAGCCTGGGACTTTGATCTATCTCACGATTTTAACTTCCTCTCCATCTCGCTCCAACCTGCGGATATTCTTTTCCACCAGCTTGCATTTTACCTTCAACAAGGGGCATAACCTTCTCTTCTTTTGTTGAAAGCATTATTCCTTTTGTAAAAATTTCTGTTCTTTGATTCCAATTATCCAAAGGGAATGCCCATAAAGATTCCGTTGATACTTGTCCACCACTTCGCTTAATGTTAATCTCATTCATCTGACCACTTTCTAAATTTAAATATCCTTTAAGAAGCTTCTTACTTACTATACGATTCACAACAGCCAAAAGTCACAACAATTTATAAAAAAACAACCAATTGTCATCCGGCCTAATATATGTTACATTGTAAATGTTTGGTTCGTTTTTTACATAACAAATGCAAATATATTACGTATCGACCTTGAAATCATTAATTTTATGTCAGGTGCTTCTGTCACGGCCGGCATTTGGATGCTGTATTTTGGCATCCTATGTGCCGCTGCCAGTGATAGACAACGGGAGTGTTAAAATTTTCGTAACTGTTCAGAGCCAATGTCATTAAGTTAAGCTTTAGGTACAAGACCCCAGCAACAGTCTAACCTGTTTTTTATATACTACTTGGCAAAAAATCCTGGAGCCTTTTCGAAACATCCGGAGAAAGATTTTTCCAGAAATTTAATTCCAATTATGCTTTTTCTCTTTATCGCGGAAGATATCAGTTGCTTGCCTGTGACGGTTCATCCTTTACTTTTACAAGAAACCAGAAAGATATTGACTCTTATTATGATCCGGATGGCAGATCCATCCGGGGATATAACCAGATCCATGCATTCAACGTATTTGCTCATGCCATAGAAAGAAAATCTTATTTTTTAATCCGGGCAAAAGATGTAAATGTTCACCGGCTTCTTGGCAGGGACTTTCTTTCGGAAGATTCCTTTGATCTTCAGGTAGAGCGGATACTTACACGCTCCCAGTCAAAAAAGAAGTGGTGTCACCCGGAGCTGGAAGACCGATACCTTTTCAATCGAAGAAATAAAAATGCTTTACGGACTCCGCTGGGGAATCGAAACTTCTTTTCGCGAATTAAAACATGTCCTTGGTGCGAAAAACTTTCATGCAAAGGAACGTGAGTATATCGAAATGGAAATATGGGCACGCCTGATCCTGTATAATTTTTGCTCAATTATTACAGCTCATGTAGTTATTGAACAAAAGGACAAGGAGCGAAAACATGCTTATCAGGTGAATTATACGATTGCCTACCAGGCATGCCATTATTTTCTTGGTTTGCATGATGGGCAAGAAGCACCAAATATAGAAGGCCTGATCAGGCAGAATATACTACCTGTCAGGCCTAATCGGAACTATGCGCGCCAGCATAGATACCGTGTCCCAGTCAGCTTCACTTCTTAACTTAATGACATTGCCCGTGTACAGTAACATTTTTGCAGGTTATCCACAAGAGTTCTCACATTGCCCTGCTTTTTCCCCTGTTCTCTCCCCCATAGAACAAGTCAAGGCCGACTGCAGCGTGAATTATCCACCTGCAATCAGCCTTAACTAACTATAAGATCACTGCATCATAAACCTCTTCCGGTTTTGCTTCCAGAAGTCTTTTTGCCATATCCCGCTTCATCTGTGCCAGGATCACCTCTTCTTCCTCGGTGCGGTTTGGTTTTCTTGCCATCTCAATAAAATCCTGACGTACAAAGCCCGGGCGAATGGTGACAACCACCGTCTTTCCTCTGTAGCTGAACCGGAAATAATATCTTCCATGGGGGCTTTCCAGAATGCCTGCTGCCTCCGGCAGATCTTTGTCCACATGGATCCGTCCGTCAGTAACGCAGCGGGTCACCATCTCGAAAGCATCACGTCCTCCAGGACCCGGAAATGCGGTGACGAGCTCGATCTCCCTGCGCTCCAGAAGTTTTCCGTCATCAAGCTGCGGAAACGCTCTCTGCATGACCTGAAACGCATGTGCTACACCGCCCGGATATCCTACTCCGTGATACTTTAACAGGTCCTCGAAGCTGAATTCAAGTTTCTGTCCCTTTTCAAGCACTGTAATCTTTTCCATTTTTATTTCTCCTTTTTCTTAAGATTCCTCATGTATTATTTCTGTCTGTTGTCCAGAATTTCAGAGACCTGTTCATCTGTCAACTCATACTGATAAACAAGCTCAAAGAATTCCTTCACTTCCTCTTTCATGTCCATATTAGCGAAAATATCCGGGTACTGGATCTTTGCAGCCCACTTGACCATGAGCGGTGTCTCCACACCTGCCGGATCCCAACGGTAAGCGCCGATCGGGATTTTATAGACCTGATGATTCTTCACTGCATTGATAACGGACCAGTCTCTTCCTTCCTGTTTATTCTCAAGAAGATCAGACGGCATCAGATCTGAATGGTTTCCAATATAGATAATATCCGGATTCCATAAAAGCATCTGCTCCATATCAACCTCTGCCATTTTTCCCGTCAGATCTTCCGCCGGATTTTTAGCTCCGCTCGAAATCATCCAGTGGTCATACTGTTTTACGGACACATTCATATCACTGTAAAGCTCAACGACTGTCGGTTTGTCCTCTTCTGACACATCGGCAAGGCATGAGGTGACCTCCTCGATTTCCTCGTCAATATACTGCACCAGCTGCTCTCCGCGCTCTTCTTTCTGGCAAACAGCTGCAATGATCTGAAGATTTTCTTTTACACTGTCCAGTTCCGCGCTTCGAAGTGCCACAACTTTAAGTCCCGCGTTTTCCATCTTCTCGATTTCCTTGTCTTTCGTCGAATAGATGAATATAACATCCGGGCGCAGTTTCAGGAGTTCCTCAACATTTACTGTGGAATCCTTTGTGCACCAGTCTGTCTCTGCATTTTCCAGCTGCGGGTACATGTCCTTCAGCACGCTTTCATTGTACGCTGTGATGGAAGATGGGTTGCAGCCGACGATATTGTCCGTTGCGCCCTCGATCGCATAGTAGATGGACGGGAACGGCTTGCCGACTGTGGCAACACGTTCCGGGACCGCATCAAATTCGATTTTCTTTCCGCGCACGTCTGTGACTGTATAGCTTCCGCTCTCCGTCTCAGCTGCCGCTTCTGTCTGCGTCTCAGGAACTGTTGTCGCAGCCGCTTCTGTACTCTGACTGGCATTGTTTCCGCTGCAGGCAGTCAGCACAAATGCAGCAGCTCCCGCTAAAACGAAGCCCATCATTTTTCTCATGTCTTTATTCCTCCGTTTGTTTTCTAAATTTATAATGCTATATGAATATTTAAATGCTTAAAGGATAAACCTCCATCAGATCTGCCGCCTCTTCCCGCAGGATATACGGTCTCTGGCGCAATCCTTTTCCAGTGTCGATCCGCTCTTTAAGAGAAGTACCTCTGATTCTCTCTTTCAGACATGTCTGCACTTTTTGCAGTTCCGCCTCACTGTAAGGCGCTTCTTCCAGAACAGATAATGCCTCATCGATCTGTTCCTTTGAATTAAAGGTTCCCAGAACGGAATGTACCCATGGGATCGACAGCACATAGCTGTAAGCCGCCTGCACGAGACTCTGATCTTCCCGGATCCGTATCGCGTCAAAAATATGGGAATATTTCAGAATATCTCCCGTTGCCAGCGGATTCATGGCTATGGTTCCCGCCCCGCTTTCCCATGTTGCTTTCAGTCCGTCCGCCCGGTACGCGCTGTTGACCACATTGAACCCCTGCACACTGTAGTCAAAGGGATACTCTTTTACGATCGGTTCGAGTTCCTGATTTTTCATATGCGCGGAGATCGCGATATGTTTTATCAATCCCTCTTCTCTGGCCCTCTCCATCTCTTTGAGTGCTCCATATGCCTTCGCGCCGCTCCATTCTACGCCGCTTTTAACGCCCCAGAGGCAGGTAAACGCATCGATGCTGTCCACACCAAGCCGTTTCAGGGAATTTTCCAGATCCCGTCTAAATGTTTCATGATCTCCTGCATGTGTCTTTGACATGATGAAGAACGGGCGGCCTTCCTTTTTCATTTCTTTTACCGCCTCTCCCAGGATCAGTTCCGAATATCCTTCCCCGTAGGTGACGGATGTCTCAAAAAAATTGATTCCTTTTTTATAGGCATATAAGAAGTTTTGAACATGTTTGTCCATATCTGCCGGATCGTTCAGATGATGGGTCCCCATGGAAATTCTGGACACGGAAATTTCTGAACGTCCTAAAACTGTATACTTCATTTTTCTCTCCTCTCTTCCTCATCTTCCCGGTCATTGTCAGTGATCCGGTAAGGTGCGATCGTTCGGTAGGTTCTTCCTTCCGCTGAAAAATCCAGAATTCTGGCATGCGTCTGGAAAAATTCTTCCACATTGTTTTCGGTAATGATCTCCGCCGTGTCTCCAAACTTCTGCCGATAATTTTGTCCCAGCAGCAACGTCTTATCTGACAGCTGCAGCGCATGGGCCGGGAAATGTGTGTTGATGATGCAGGCCGTATTCTTTTCCTGATTGATATACGAGATCGCGTCCAAAACCCGCAGCTGGTTCTTCATGTCCAGATTTGACTCCGGCTCATCTAAGATCAGAAGTTTCGGTCCTGAGACCAATGCCCGCGCAAGCATTACCATCTGCAGCTCGCCGCCGGACAGTTCGTTGCAGTACCTCCCAGCGAGTTTTCCGACACCCAGTTCCTTTAGCATCTCATTAGCCCGGTCAAAATGATCTTTTTTCGGGGTATAGAAGAAACTGTTCTCTCTGTCGAGCCCCATGACGACCATTTCCAGAACTCCATAGGAGAATGCGCTCCGTTTTGCCTGCGGCACATAGCTGATCTGTTTCCAGAGTTCTTTATCGGAATATGCGTTTAAATTCTTCTCAAGGATCCGCGCCTCTCCCCTGTTCCATGGCAGAAAACCCATGATGCATTTTAGAAGAGTCGTTTTTCCCACACCGTTCGGACCTAAGATCGTCATGATCTTCTGCTCCTCCAGGCAGAATGAGATATTCCTCAAGATTTCCCTTTGTCCATAAGAAAAACTGCCATTTTTTACTTCCAGTATCATTCCCTGCCTCCTGACGTTTTTCTGAGGATCACGGCAAAAAATGGAGCGCCGACCATCGCTGTCAGAATGGATAGCGGAACCTCTCCCGCTGTTGCCGCCCTGGCTGCCGTATCGATCAACAGCAGGTAGATCGAACCCATAAGAGCACTTGCCGGAATCAGTGTCCGGTGGTCATTTCCGATCAGAAGTCGCGCAATATGGGGAATCACCAGCCCGATCCATCCGATGATGCCGCAGACGGACACGGTGACCGCAGTCATGATCGTCGCGATCAGGATCACGGCGAGACGAAGCTTTTTGACGTTGATTCCTAAAGATCTGGCTTCCTCCTGTTCCAGTGAAAGCAGGTTCATCTTCCAGCGAAGGATCATGGCCACTGCCAGACACGGAATCTCAATTGCTGCGCAGAGCAGGACATCCCTGTATGAGACATTTGCCAGACTTCCCATCAGCCACATGGTGATCGTCGGAAGCTTGTCCTCCGGATCCGCGATGTACTTGATAAAAGAAACTAGCGCATCAAACATGGACTTCACAATAACGCCCGATAGCACCAGCACGAACAGTTCGCTGCGCCTCTTGATGCGTGATAGGTTCAGAACGATCACCACTGCCAGAAGGCCGCAGCCGAGTGCGATCACCTGTGTAGCAGCCATGCCGCACGATAACAGGATCGCTAACGCCGCGCCAAATCCAGCTCCCGAAGAGACTCCGAGAATATCCGGGCTCACGAGTGGATTTCCGAAAACGGCCTGATAAATCGCGCCAGAAACAGAAAGCCCTGCCCCCACCAGAATTCCCATAAGGATTCTCGGAAGGCGGATACTCAGTATAACACTTGACTCGTATACATCCATTCCATCGGTCTTTCCGATGAACGATCTCCCTATAATTTCGAATGCTCGAAACGGACTGATCGGATAGCGTCCTACACAGATCAGTACCAGAAACAGGACGATCAGAGCGATGGTCATGATGAACATCACCGGTCTTTTATTATTTTCCAGAATTCCTCGATCCATTGTTGTCTCCTTACACATAGCTCATTGGTTAGTTGCCATTAATTAGATATAACTAACTATACATCATTTTTCGAATTTTGTAAAATAAATAAAATTGTTCATTTATAAATAAAAGCTATGATAAATTAAAAATGAGCCCCGGCACATTCTCACGCCGAGCGCCGGCGCTTGCGACAATCTGCATCTTCGTGCGGGTGCGCATCAAAATAGGCGGCCCGCTATCGGACCGCCCCGTAAAATTTCATGATCTCTTTTATAAACTGCTGCACTTCTTCCTGCTTCCAGCTGTCTTTTGTCCAAGCAATGCAGATTGGAACAGGCTTATCGCCTTCCAACTGTTTCCCAACAATTCCATCATTCTGACGGATCGCCTCCGCCGGAAAGTATCCTGTCGCCATATTTGCGGCGATCATCTGAAGCGCCGTGCTTTGCTGGTCATATCTCCATGAGACCTGCGGTCCCTCCTCATAACCTGCCTGTAAGAACATCTGCCGTAATGCCTCTGTTTTGTGATGGTCGTGTTTTGTGGATACCATCTTTTCTTTCGCGATCATCGGTACTGTGATCCGCTCTTCATGTGCCAGCGCATGGTTTTTCGAGACACAGTACAGCATTTCTGTAGTCTTAAGTTCCGCCCATTTCAAATCATTTTCCATTGGATCTCCACCGTGATTCAGGACCAGAACGGCATCCAGCTTCTTGTCCCGCAGTTTCTCGATCAGTTCTGATGTAGAATCCACGGTCACCTTTATCTCCACATTCTGATACTTTTCGGCTTCATTTGAAAAATACTCCATGTAGGCGGCAGAACCCGCAGATTTTGTCAGACCGATCCGCAGATTCCTCGTATGTTTTACCATATTATGTACCTGGTCATCGAATTCCTTCGCGTGATCCAGCATCTGGGACGCATATTGGTAAAATCCTTCCCCCGCCTTCGTGAGCCGGATACTTTTCCCTTCCTTATCCACCAGGCGGACCGCATACTCCTTCTCCAGTTCACGGATCGCAGCCGTAACCGCTGGCTGCGTCACAAAAAATTTTTTCGCGGCCTGCGTGATGCTGTGGCATTCGCAGACCATGCAGTAATATTTCAGTTGTTGTAGTGTCATTTTTTCACCATGTATTGATCTATTAGGACTGTAAATGTTTAAAATATATAAGTTAGGTCTTACTAACTGCATATATTATACTACAGGGTTTTTGGGATTGCAAGTCTCTGAACAATTCTCACAGTATATCAGCTCTATTCCGGTTACTGTACACGCCCAATGTCATTAAGTTAAGCACACGCTCTCGGTCACAGCAATTAAAACCTGGAGGTATTTTATTTGCCCATCAGGCAAACCAAGAAAATAATGGCATGCCTGGTAGGCAATCGTACATCTTTTGCCCGGATTAAAAAATAAGATTTTCTTTCTATGTTTACCTGCTCTGCAAAAGTCATATAGGTACCTCATGTAATTAAAAAAATGATATCTAATTACAGGGGCCGCTCTCGCTACCTTATAAAGGGAATCAGTAGCGAGAGCGGCCGCACATTTTGGCTTTTTTGTCAAGTAGTATATAAAAAACAGGTTAGACCGTTGCTGGGGTCTTGTACCTAAAGCTTAACTTAATGACATTGGTTCAGAGCTAACCTCCAAAATGCTACGCATTTCGTCACCTATCGGATAATCTTCATTTCTTCCCCATTTCTCTCCAATCTCCGAATGTTCTTCTCCACCAGCTTACGAGCCATCATCACCTGATGCTCACAGCCGCAGCACTTTAATCTGAAATCCGCACCACTTCGAAGCACTTCCCAGTCAAAACTGCCGCAGGGATGCTTCTTCTTCAGCCGTACGATGTCGCCTGTTAAAATCTCCATTTTACGCCTCCTTGTATAGTTGTATCATCCACGCTATTTGCAAAGTATATGCCAAATTCTACTCACTTGTCGCTCTTTAAGTATAACGAGGATTTCTTCCGATGACAAGGCATTATCTGTTTTCTACTCTATTTCCATCCATTCTTCTATGGAATAATAAGTCCTTCCTTCAAAACAGCCCCTCTTTTCCTCTATACATTTTCAATAATATATGCTACATTGTAAATCGAACATCCTTATTTAACATTCAAATACTTCAACCCGGTAATTGCGGCTGCTATCTTGAATTGAATATAGAAATTAACCGTTCACAGAAGGTGCTTCTAATGCCTCCGGTACTTAGGTGGTGTCTTTTACCACCTTATGTACCGCTGAGAGGTGCTGAAAGTCCAGTGGACTTTCGTTAGCACTGACCGAAGCGGAGCGAAGACTTAGGCAGTGCGAACGTGCCTGCTGTGAACGGCTAATTTCTATATTCTATCAATACACTGTTTCGCAATTACCGGCCGAAAATTTATTTTTGGAGGAATTTACAATGCAGCATTCACTTAATCATGTGCGCATGATTGCCACTGACATGGACGGCACTCTGCTGAACAGTCAGGACCAGATGCCCCGTGATTTTTTTGATATACTTAATCAAGTTCACAAACTCGGAATTCTTTTTGTCATTGCCAGCGGGCGTCCATACCCAACCCTTGCCATGCAGTTTGAAAGCTGCATGGACAAGCTTGTTTTTATGGCTGAAAACGGCGGATGTCTCGTCAACGGCGACCAGCTGGTTCATCAGGACATTCTTGATACGGATGCCCTTTCTTATCTTCTCGGCCGCTGCCGTCAGGTTCCCGGCGCCATTCCGATTCTCTCCGGTTTCAAAACGGCCTATCTCTTCGATCAGACATCGGATGATGCCCGCAAAGAAATAGGCCGTTACTATAAGAAAGTTCAGTATATCCATGACATCTCTGAAATTGATGCCCCAGTAAGCAAAGTGACTGTCTGTGACTTCAAAGGTGCCGAAAGCAATTCATTTCCGGCTCTGTCTGATGTCCGTGCACCTTTTAAAGCTACTCTGGCTGGATACATGTGGACAGACCTCAGTCTTGCCGCCACAAACAAAGGCCGCGGACTCGCTGCACTTCAAAAAAATTATGGTATTTCACCGGATGAAACCATGGTTTTCGGAGACTATCTCAATGATTATGAAATGATGAAACAGGGCTATTTCAGCTACGCTATGGCCAATGCTCACCCTGATTTAAAAGCCATCAGCAACTTTGAGACATTGTCAAATGATGAAGATGGTGTACTGTACATCATTCGTCAGCTCATTCACAGCAGACAATAAACGGCGGAGATTTCGATAATTAAAGAACCCACTTCTCAATGGCCGCAGCAACACCATCCTCATCATTCGACAATGTAACGTCATCTGCCATGGCCTTAATCTCTTCATCGGCATTTCCCATAGCCACTGCCAGGCCTGCTGCCTCAAACATGGTTCTGTCATTCATCGTGTCCCCACAAACCATGATCTGTTCCGGCATAATTCCAAGTTTCCCGGCCAATTTCAGCAGACTATGACCTTTATTGGCTGTCGCAGCAGTGATTTCCACATTAAAACTATTGCCGAATACCACACTGAGCTCCGGGTCATTATGCATTTCATCAAACAATTGCTGTCTCAAGATCATATCATCAAAAGAGGCCAGCATTTTCTCTATATTAAACTTTCCCGAATAAACCCGTTCCCGCAAATCATCCACCGGTATTCTGGAAACCTTAATATACTCCTTGAACCAATCCGGGAAGTTTCTATAAACATGAAGTGCTCTGTTATAACTTTTTCTGTCAGCATAGGACTTTCCATCATGATAAAACTCAATCAGCGCATCTATCTGAATTAAATGATCAATGACTCTGCATGCCGTCTTATAAGGTATAAAATCCGCATAGATAATACTGTCCTCCCACAAATCAACAACCGCTCCACCATTGGAAGTCAGTGCATAACGCACCCCTGGAATTGAAGTAAAGCTCTCCGGCAAACCGGTCTTTTGCCGTCCGGTGGCAGGCATGACAATTACACCCTTTTTAATTGCTGCCGCAATCGCTTCCCTTGTTCTCTCTGTTATGACCTTCTCTGAATTAAATGTGGTACCATCCAAATCCAATGCTACAAGCTTAATCTCTCTCTCCATTCTGTACTCCTACAATAAAACATCTGCATCCAAAAATCTAAGAACAATATGTAATAGGAAATTCTAACGGAATTTCCTAATTACACAAAAAAAGACTTGATATTCATCAAGTCTTTGAGTTGCGGGGGCCGGATTTGAACCAACAACCTTCGGGTTATGAGCCCGACGAGCTACCGGGTTGCTCTACCCCGCGATATTCTATTACGACTTATCTGTCCCATAAGTCGTAAATCATTATATCGCGATTATAGAGTATTGTCAACCGTTTTTTATAACTTTTTTGATATTTTCTTAAAAGTCATCCTTATAAATCCGTTTTTAACTGTTTTTGGCACTGTACGACTTTGATAAAAAATACGATGCCTGGCAATGGATGATTCTCTGTTAGATACTACTGAATCTCTGAAGTCATAAACCCATACTGTGCATCTCCGTATTCCCAGCTGACGGTGACTTCATACACATATCCCGGCTCCACATCTCTGACAACAAACTCTCCGTCAGCACTCTTTTCTACATTGACTTCTTCTGCCAATGCATCCAAATCATCATCCACGGAAGCCGGATATTTATCTGAATTCCAACGGCGCACAGTCACCTTTGTTGGTGTCAGATCACAGCTGATGGTAAAGTCCGTCTTACCTGCATCCATGGACATTTTCTCCAGATTCTTCCACTGCATCACTGCTGAACCGCATGCTGTCACTGTGTTATCTTCTGAACTGTCCGTTTCAGAATCGCCTGAAGGCGCTGTCCATGTAGAGTTGCCCGGCCCGCTCATCAATGACATGGTCTGACCAAGAGATGAGCTGTAGACAACACCCACTGTCGGAACTGTACTTGTATCCGGTTCAGCAAAAACCATATCAATGACATCCTGGTACTGCTTCACTTCATCTGCCGTACCCTCACCGGTAACGACCATCTTGCTGACTCCCGGATACTGCCCCGGGTAGCTCTCCAGCATAATACCGTCTCCATAAACATCCACATAATCTCCGGCTTTTAAAATTTCAGATGTGATTTTTTTGCCGTCATTATCCTTCAGATCATTTGGAATAGATGTCGTAAACACCGTTCCGTTGTCTCTGTCTGCCAGAAGCCATGTGCCGTTCTTCCCTGCCAGCAAAATACAATGCTGCGCCGCTGAGACTTCATCACCGCTTAAATCACCTGTTTCCCTTTGATTGCCCGCTGTCTGACTCTCTGTCTGCGCTGCTGACTGGTTGCCAGTGGTCTGCGTGTTCTCTCTTCCTGCTTTCTGTCCGCATCCTGCAATTAATGCTGCTGTCAGACATACCGCCATCAAAATACCCGTTAATTTCTTCATCAATATAAACCTCCTGCATATCTGCTGTCTTTTTGCTTCCCAAAAAATTATTGTCCTTCTTGATTCATCTCAGGACTCGTACATCGTTGTGACAATAGATATACGTATGGCTTTATGATTTTTTATGGATAAATGAATATTTTTCTGTAAATGTTCAGAATCAATTACTTTCGAATGGCCGCTTCTGTACGAAAAGTCTCTTCCATCTTTCTGTTTTTGCCTCCTTAATTCATCCGATGTTTCATTTTCCCCAAATACATCAGACCTTTTAACTGTTATTTTCTTCAAATTGTGTTTTTCTCTTGTTTTTGTGTAAATATATCTGATGTATTTATCATATATTTATTCTGAAAAAAGCAATACTGGAATTTTATCTAAATTATTATCAACTATTTTGTACATTTTAACCTTTTGACATTCCCTTTAATAACCATTATTATAATTTATAAGAAGAATAAATCCAAAGAAATGGAGAAAATCATAGGATGATTTCGTCACCAGAAGAAAAAAGTCTTCCACAGAAAATATCAGAAGACATTATCACATTTATTTTAGAAGAAAAACTACAGCCGGGAGATAAGCTTCCTAATGAAACCGTCCTTTCCGAACATCTTAATGTCGGAAGGAGTTCCATCCGTGAAGCCATGAAACTCCTGGCTTCCAGAAATATCGTTACGATCCGCCAGGGTTCCGGTACCTATATTGCTTCATCCCCGGGGGTAGTGCAGGACCCACTGGGATTCACCTTTATCGGCGATAAACAGAAGCTGATTCATGATCTGCTGGAAATGCGTTTTCTGCTTGAACCTTCCATTGCTGCAATGGCTGCTGCCCATGCCGATGAAAATGACATAAAAAAAATCACCGCACTTTGCGATGAAACGGAAGCATTATTAAAGAGACATGATGATCACACACAAAAGGACATTGAATTCCACACAGCCATTGCATTGAGCAGCAAAAATGTTGTTGTTCCCCGTCTGATTCCTGTCATTAACAGCTCTATTCCGCTGTTTGTTGAAACAACCAGTGGGGCTCTGCACGAAGAGACAGTCGAAACACATCGTGAGATTGCAGATGCAATTGCCGGGCACGACCCGCTGCGCGCTCAGGATGCCATGTATCTTCATCTGGTATCTAACCGTAAGAGAATCCTGCTTATTGAAAAGAATACCGATCAGATATAATTTCACATGTCTCAGCAGCCGCACCATCAAAAGAAGGAGAACATTATGAACAAAATATGTAAATTCCTTACTCTTATTATTCTAATTGTTGCCGTTCTCCTGTTTGGAATTTATCAGTACCGCACCTTCATTCAAACAGAGATTTATCAGGAGAATTCTGAACATCTTCTGGCAACCTATGAACAGGTCAACCGGACCTTTACGCTGTTTACGCAACGCAACTGGAATGTCCTGTCTGACTGGGATGAATATCTGCAGTATATATCAGATTCTGAGAATACTGAAACGGTATGGCATGATTTTGCAGACCGGAAAAACAACTGGCAATACAGTGATTTCTATATGTTTAACGAACACTGTGATTTTCTTACAGCCAACAACCGGAAAGGCACTGCAGACAGTATCCGGAACTGTTTTCAGGAAATGTACAGCTTCGAATGCCCCACTATTTCTGACTATACTGCCAGCAGCGGCAAACATAAGGTCGTCTTTGCGATTCCGTTGAGCCATCCATTTTGCCTTAATAATATAACCTATACAGGCGTCGCTGTCAGTTACGATGTCACTACAGTAGAGGACATGATATCTAATAATGTATATGGCGACAAAAGCAGCTGTTATCTCGTCAATGCAAAGGGACACGTCATTCTTTCTCTGGAATCTCAATCGGAGTTTCTGTCAGAACATGAGAATCTGTTTACCTTTCTGAAGGACAATGCCGTATTTTCAGAGAACACATACGATGCCGTTGAACATGACCTTCAGAAGGTTGTAAAAGGCCGTGCTAAATTTAACAGTCAGGGGACTTCATATTACATGGTCTACCAGCCTGTTGGTCTCAATGACTGGAGCATTCTCGGAATTGTGCAGACAGCTGCTGTCAATTCCCCGGATGAAAAAATAATGCATGTTACCATTGCTGCAATCACCGTACTTGCCACCTGCCTGCTTCTTTTACTTCTCAGGCTGTCGTCCTTAAACGCAGAATACAAGCTGAAGCATCAGGAATTACTGCATCAGGCTTTAAAAGCCCAAAAAGAGCAGACTGATCAGCTATTTTACGGAATGACCTGCATTGTAGATCGCTATACAGTCGTTGACCTGTTGAAGGACAGATATGAATACCATGAATACAGCAGCAACAGCCTGTATCCCGAAACCGGCTCCTATCAGAATCTGCTCGATACGGTTGCAAGAAACTATATCGTATTATCCGATACAGAAAATATAAAAATAAGCCATCTGCTGAACAAAGAATACCTGCAGAAAGTGCTGCATAAAGGAAACGGTATCATGAAAATCGAATACAGCAAACGAACAGAAAATATTTACAAAATTATGAATGTCGTTGCTGTAGAATGGGATGAAGCAGGTATCCCGCAAAAAGTCATGATGATTGCACAGGATATCGGCAAACGACATGAACTGGAGAATCTGGCCAACACGGATGGCCTGACCGGCTTATTCAACGAGCGTTATTTCAGTTCTGTCCTGCACCGCAAAGAACAGAAAAAGCTTCCTTTTGTTCTGTATTATCTTGATCTGGATCATTTCAAGCCTGTCAACGATACCTACGGACATGATATGGGCGATAAACTCCTGAAAGCAGTGGCAGAACGACTTTTAAAATGTATCCGCAGCAATGACTTTGCTTTTCGGATTGGCGGAGATGAATTTGCACTGATTATCAGTGCAGAAATGGGAGATTCACTCTGCATGCAGACGAAAATGCGCATCGTCCAGTCTCTGCTTCTTCCTTATGAAATTGACGGCAAGACACTGCATATCGGTGCCAGCTGCGGCTATGCTGTCTATCCTCTGGAAACAGAAGATACCGGCAAAATCCGTATTCTTGCAGACCAGCGGATGTATGCAGAAAAAAAGAAAATCATCGGAAAGCCGCAGAATCTCAGTCCAAAGATCCTTCTCCAAATGACTGAGTACAAAAGAGGGGCTGTCGGGAAATGTAATTTTTCATCCCGACAGCCCCTGCTGCATTATCTTCTGATACATCACAACGAGCATCAACTTTCTTCTAACTCTCTTCTATGACGTTCTTTTATTCTCATACATCCGTTTGTCTGCCTGGCGAATGGCCTCCATTATCGGATGGACACCACAGACACCGCCGATACTGACTGACAGATGCAAGGTCGGATATTCTGTAAATACAATATTCGCCACAGCTTCTTTGATTCTTTTGTTCTTCTCTGCCATATCCTTCTCCGACATCTTCGGAAAGAGCAGCAAAAATTCATCTCCGCCATAGCGAACCAGTATATCACTGCTGCGGATACAGGACTTGATAGCTGCTGCAATATCTCTCAGCACCACATCCCCCGCCGGATGGCCATATGTATCATTCACCTGTTTGAACTGATTCACATCTATAATTTCCACACATTCCATGCCCTCCATATGAGTGAGATATGTCTCAAAATAGCGTCTGGAATATGTAGCTGTCAATGGATCCAGGAACAGTTTCCGACTCTCTCCACGACTTTTATCCAACAAAAACCTTGTTCCGTTTGCATCAATCCAACGTCCTTCATTCATCTTGGACAGCATTTCCATAACACACGGTGTTCCGTTAATACAAAGATATTTGGAAACGACATAATACATATCTGTCTTGGTAAACTCCAGCTTATTCAGCATTGTCTTCTGAGACAAAGCACGGGTTGAAATACAGTTTGTACAATTCCCCCCTGTCTCCCAGAAAGCCGCACAATGCTGGTCGGTTTTCCTCAATGTTCCATTATGATCCAATTCCAGCACTGCATTAGCTGTCGGATCTACAAGCCGAACAATGTCAAAAATCTTCCGAAGCTGATCAACAATAGCCTTTACTGCCATTCCATCTGCTGTATCACTTTCTGCAAGGCCATCCAGAATTGGGATATCTGCCGACACCTCCTGTGGCCTGATCAGCTGCCCGACTGCTCCGATATAATGTTCCGGGGACAGATCCGACCAGAGCGAATGTACCCTCAGATCACACCACTCATACTCATTTCCCTTTGGCATCATGATACTCATTGAAAATTCCCTGTTCTCCGGTGTCGTTGCATCCAATGCGTCTTTCAACCGGTGAAAATCCTTCTGACTCAGGCAGGTAAAGCAATTGGTATCTGCAACATTTTTGACCGTATAACGGTACTGCGGCGGTTCATCCCAATTAGTAACATTGACCAGTCTGGAAACAGAATCATAATCAAATTGAATTCCACCTTTTAATGAGGCAAAAAAATTCATCCGCTCCTGCATGGATTCCAGCATATGCTGAGAACGTTCACTGCTCGGTATCTCCGTTTTATTCATAATTTCTGTGGTCAGACGGTCTGCTTCACTGCGGTAGGGAGAATCTCCTGCGTCATACTGTGCGTCCATCCTGAGCCTCGGTGCAATATCCTGCAGGCACTTTAAAAGCAGCGGATTAAAGGCACCACATTCACCGGCCAGAATCATATCCAGTGCCGTTTCATGATCATAAGCATCCTTATAACATCTCTTGCTGGTCAGTGCATCATAAACATCTGCCAATGCAACCACCTGCGCTGCGATAGGAATCTGCTCTCCAATGAGTCCATCCGGATAGCCGTGTCCATCCCACCGTTCATGGTGCCATCTGCAGATTTCTCCGGCAATGCGCAGCAACGGTTTTTCCATTTTTGTCTTCATCTGATTGATAATATCCGCACCAATCGTTGTATGTGTCTTTATAATGCTGAATTCCTCCCGGGTCAGTTTTCCCGGCTTGTTTAAAATACTTTCAGGAATACTGATCTTGCCAATATCATGCAAGGCGGAGGCTGTTGTAATCATAACAATATCTGACTCGGACAGATGATATTCATCCGTCTTCTGAACCAGTCTGCGCAGCAGAAGTTCTGTAGCTGTACGAATATGAAGAATATGTTCTCCGCTCTCACTGTTCCGGAATTCCACAACATGACTCAAAATTCCAATCAGCAGATTATTGTTCTCTTCTTTTTCATAAATCTGATCTGCAACCATCTGCATCAACCTTTTCTGATTGGCATACAGATTGAGTATATTCTGTACACGTCTTCGCACTATAAACGCATCAAATGGCCTGCGGATATAATCTTCCGCTCCAAGGATATAAGCCCGTTCTATGACATCTTTCTTCTCCTCTGAGGATATCATGATCACAGGTATATCATTAATCCAGTGAAATGTATTCATCCGGTCCAGTACCTGAAAGCCATTCATTTCCGGCATATTAATATCCAGAAGCATCAAATCTATATTCATATCCTGCTGCAGAATATGAATAGCCTGACGCCCATTTTCCGCCTGCACATATTCGTATTCATCACCAAGAATCACCATCAGAATCTCCCGATTCATCTCTGCATCATCAACAATCATGATTTTCGCTTTTGTCTTCATGGATTCTGCCTCTTTTCTTCTGTATATTTACCCATCATGCGTTTCATAATCCGCTTTTTAATCAGGTCAAACCTTTTCTGATTGTTCCCCATTTACAGAAGCAGACATCGTCTCTGTCTGCATTAAACTTATAAGTGCTTTTTCAGGTAGCGGTTTCGAGAAATAATATCCCTGAATCATATCCACACCCCATCTGCTGATCAATTCCATCTCTTCTCTTGTCTCCACGCCTTCCGAAACAATATGATAGTTCATTTTGCGGAATGTTTCCACAACACTCTGGTAAAACTGCGCGCGCTTCTCATCATTGCAGATATCAAAAAGAAGTGAGCGGTCAAGCTTGATGGTAGAAAACGGAAGCCGCATCACCGTATTCAGATTGGCATATCCCGAGCCAAAATCGTCCAGACACAAACGAATACCTGCTGCTGTCAATCCGTCCACAACCATTCCCAGACTGGCGCTGTACTCTGTTGCAACTGTTTCAGTAATCTCAAACTGTATCCACTCATGCCTGATCTCATATTCATCCATCATACGGATAAAATGACTGCTGCAGTCATTCCGCATCAAATCCAGAGACGACAGATTCACCTTTACGTTCAGCAGGCGTGACATCAATTCCCTGTTTTCCTTCAGGAATCTGCAGATACGTCTGAACTGCATATCTGTAATCTGTTCAATCATATGATTCTTTTCTGCAATCTGAATAAACACATCCGGTGCAATCCAACCCAGTTCCGGATGATACAGGCGGCTCAGCGCCTCCACGGTAATAAATCTTCTTTCCCTGGTAGAATATACCGGTTGATAGTATACTTCAAAGAGATCTTCCTCAATTGCTTTGTGAAGATACTGTTCCACCCGTTTGTAATACATAAAACCATTCATTGTCTGGCGGTCATCCTGTATCACTTCTGTCAGTCCGCTCTGCGGTGTCAGAGACTCCAGATATTCCGCATATTCCATGATCAGACCGCTTTCTTCAAGCTTCTGAGCATTGATAATGCCGCTTATAATTACCGGAACAGCGATATTTTTATCTTCCACATCCAACACCTTATTTACATCAAACAGCCTCTTCAATTTGGCAAAATAATATTCATATTCTTCCAGAGAAGAAGTCAGCACAAGAAAGCGCTTTCCGGTAATACGGGTCACCTTCTGACCACAGAGCGCTCCAAGCTGTCCGGCTATCTGCTGCAAAATAGAATCTCCCCCCTGTACCCCTGCTACCCTGTTAATATGCTTCAGCTGATACAGATACACTGTAATAATATGAAAAGATTTTCCTGACGCAATGAGTTCGCCCATCTTTCGTGTCAGATAAAGATGATTATATAAGCCGGTCAGACTGTCCAGATTGGCATTTGGATTGTTGATCGTAATGAACAATGCCAATATACCAAGACTCATTCCAAATCCAGTCATCAAAAGTGACTGACAAAACATCTGCAAGACCACACCGACACCGGATATCACAAAAATCTCCAAAAGTATTTTTTCTTTTTGAGGCCCAAGCTTTTTGCGCCAGAGTAGAATAAGCAATAATGCCACTGCAAAATGCCCCAACGCACTGACATACATCAGCAGATACCATGGCCCTTTCACATATCCCGCTGTCACATCAAAAGAAAAAAGCTTTTCCGTAAATGGATTTGTCAGAATCACACTAATCAGGACAAGGGTTGGCACACCGGATATAAACATCTTCTTAGCTGAAATGATTTTCTGCTCATGCAATGTCTGAATGTAAAAAATAAATGTAACGGGAAGCAAGGCCTGCAGCAGATAAAATATCGTTGTCACGATGACTGCGGCATTTTCCATATCGCTGTTGTATGAAGTAATATAGTAATTAGTAAAAAATTCAGCAACAACATCTGCCGTTCCAAGAACAGCAAAGAAAAGAAATACCCGGTTATTCAGATCCTCTGCTCTTTTCTGTCCCAGAAAATGCCACAAAATCAGCAGCAAAATAACCATTGCCGAAATCAGAAAATCCATGTTGTAAATCATATCTGTCCTCCGCCGTGTTTCATTTATAAGAAAACATCATTCTGTCTGCCTGCATTTTCCAGTCACTGATAGAAAGCAGTGTTCCATCCGCTTTCCTCAGGTAACTGCAACCAAATTCCAGTTGAACAGGATACCTGCTTCCGGATTCTTTTTTCATCTCATTCCTTATCATCTGCTCCCACTCTTCCGGTCTCTTCTGCGGACGAGTCACCACAATTGCAAACTCATCACCGGCAATACGAAAACATTCTGTATGCGGCTCACATGCGTCACTTTCTGCCGCCTGAATGCTCCGGGCAGTCCGAATAACTGCTTCATCGCCTATCTGCATCCCATATGTATCGTTAATCGTTTTCAAATTGGCAATATCTATAAATATAAGCAAAGCATTTTCCAACAGCATTACATCCTGCTGAAGCTGATCCAGCTGCTGTTCAAATGCCTTTCGATTCTTCATTCCCGTCATCCGGTCTTCTATAGACATCCTTTCATATACGGCCTGTTCCATACGATACTGAATATCATTGGATACTTTACAAAGCAGTCCCCAGAACAGAAAAGAAATAAAAAGTAAAATACCAAACTGAAAAAGCGCATCATACCAGTAGATGGCGTACATCCAATATAAAGCAAGGGCAATCACTCCGCTGATGCCCAACACGCCAAATGCCTTCAGACAAAGCTCCAGCTCCTGCGTCTGATGCTTTTGATATTCTCTCCATAGAAGAATGGCCATCGCTGCAACACCTGTAAATAATATCAAATGCGTTACAAACAGCATATTTTTAAAAGGAACCGCAAACCAAATATTCACGATGCCCTGTCCTATCGCATTCCCATAAAAAAGTAAAATCCATATCTCCGGAATCCATTGATTTTCCTTACTTACCGTATTCTGTATAAAATGCAGCATCGGCACTGACATCAGCATAAATGCATAGAAAGACACTAAACTTCCTGCTGCACTGTGCTTCCCATACATCTGGTAAATTCCAGAATCCAATATACACCATAAGCTGCATATAATCAAAAAAACTGCGACATTCACAAAACGTTTTTCGACAAGCTGCCGATGTCTGGTATAAAGGAAAATACTTACTGCGACAATTCCCAATCCCAGCATACTGATGATCATTAAAATCGAAAAAGCAGAGGCCTGAAGATGTCTCACGATAATTGCAGAAAAACTGCCAAGTATCGGAACCTGTATATCAAGACTTCTACCTGCTGTTCCCTCATAAATAAAGCATAGCGGTTCCTGCCCCGTCTCCTCCGGCAGGCGGACATCTGCCCACATCTTTCCTTTCATCTGTTTGTTCTTCTGGAACTGGTTATCCGCATAATGATAAAGAATACGCTCCCCTGTCCTGATTTCCAGATTATCCTGTATTCCTCTTGTGGATACAATTAGTCCCCTGTCATCCTCTGTCAGAGTATCATTATAAAGAATTACTTTTCCTTCCGCATCCGCAGTCACAGAACAAGGCAGTTCAAGTTCAATCCTTTTCCCGTCCTTCATCTGATACCACCCACTGCAGAGTGACCGGATGCTTCCCCTCTCCGTTCTTGACTGATAGTATATTCCGATCAAAAAGGACATGAAAGCCACTACAATGATAACACAGACAATTTCGATTTTTTTCCATCCCGGAACCTTTTTCATAACACTTCCTCGTCTACATCCGTAACAACGCATGATTTTTGTGATTTTGCAGCATACATCAGTTTATCCGCACGCTCAACAGCCTGCTCAATCTCCTCGCCTTGGGCAATAACCCCTCCGATACTCGTAGAAACATGCATTTTCCCATATTCAGGCACTTCCGACTGATAAATGAATTGATGTATCTGAAGCAGCCTTTGATGAAAAACCTGAGACTGCATTCCCGGCATAAGCAACAGGAATTCATCGCCGCCATAACGAATCAGAATATCATCCCGGCGTATCACACTCTTAATTGTCATAACCGTTGTCTGCAACACAAGGTCACCCGCATGATGTCCATAGGTATCATTATACGCTTTAAAATTGTCCAGGTCTATCATCGCAATTCCGGTATTCTTACTTACAGATATCATCTTCTCTTGAAAAAAACGCCGATTATAAGCCCCTGTCAATGAATCGTGATAAATCTTCTCATTGTAATAGGCCAGCCGTTCCGGTATCTGATCGGACTCCAGCAATGCCTGTAGAATTTTTTCATCAACTTCCTGCTTAATCTTTATCACGTAAGGCTTCTCGTCTATTTCTATACGCTTTGCCTTTACAAAGAAAATATCTTCCTTCAGGTACTCAATCTCACAGTATGTTTCCTCACTATCCATCGTGTCATATCCACTTTCCAATCTGACTACAGTAAAAAACTCTCTGATACATTTCATCATTTCCAACACATCCTGCATTGTCATACTGTCTGTATCCTTCACTCTCCTCTGACATCCTTTCTATACGAATTTGTGGCTATCAAATTCTATGCAGCTACAACAGTACATCATAAGGGCTTATGATTTTCATTGCTTGTAAAAGTACTAAAAATCGTCTGTATTTTACTAAAAAAGCAAAAAGTCACCTGCGCTCTACAGGTGACTGAAAAAAAACAAAACAAAAAACAACGGTAATTCTTTATCGCAACCGGCTGACATAGTTTCTAACACCTTAGTCCCTTTGGCTTTGCGTCACTGCCTTTCGACAGCTCTGCCCCTATAAATACCATTTATATTATAGCATATGCTCTACAATAAAACAATGGTTTCTGCAGACCAATAAAAGAACTCTCCATTCCGAATTGCCATTCTCTCGATCTGCCAGAAGCCATGTGCCATTCTTTCCCGAAAGCAATAGACAATGCAGTGCGTCAGATATTTCTTAACAATCTTAATTTTCATGCCCGTCTTATTTTAATGTATGATATAATTCCGCAGATGTCAGATAGCGATACGGATTCGTATAAAGAACATTCACAATGTTCAATGTAAGTGCCCCCAGAATCATCCAACCAATAAATGACAGATCAAGCACAAATGCATCCCATTTATTCCCCTTCATCATTTGTTTACTCAATGCAAAAACTTCTTCTCTGCTCATATCCGGATTCTCTGCCAGAATATATGGCACCATCATATATTCGTAAGCCTTAACAATTCCAGGCACAATCAGCAGTAAACACCAGAGAAAGGTAAATAACTGCTTTAAAAAAATATTCACACACACATTAACATAATTATTTCTAAAAACAAATAAAATATCTTTCCATTCTGCGTTACCATACCGACAATCTATAAAATACTTTATGCAGCCGACACTTAACGGATTCCATACAAAAATTGATATCAGGACATTCACCAGGAATGCCATAATCACTATACCCACAATACCCACAAAGGCTGCTATCACCAATGATCACTGGATATCTGTTAAATGGCGGAGGCTGATATCTGCATCACTGCCTTTTGCCGCTCCTTTGGCCGATTGATAACCAGAACTGGTCAAAAGTGCAAATACAACACTCACAATAACAATTTTTAAATAATTGGCTTTCAGCATTATTCTGGCATTGCTCTTTAGTTCCTGTCTGTTCCACATAGTGATCTCCTCTCTTCAATGCGCATTTTTTCTATTACTTTATTTTTAATTTACCACATATGATTTTAAAAATCTATCGAACATAAAAAATCTCAGAAAATCTTAAGATTCTCTGAGATTTTTGTTCGTTTAATTAATTATTCATCATCTTATGGCTTATGTATTTATTTATCAACACTTTCTTTTGGTAGAAGCAACGCTTCTTAACAACTCTGCCCCTATAATCACAGGCTGGGTATATCATGATTATCCTCGTCAAACAATGCCTTCTTTAGAATGGGCGCGGCTGTCCACAGTACTCACAAAATTTGCCTTTATTCTCAGCGCCGCATTGACATTTCCATGTGCCGCCTGGCTGCTGCATCTGTTGATTGCCCTGCATCCCATTATTCACCGGCATACTGTTGTTCATCTGGGTACTGTTCATGCCCTGCATGCTGTTGTTCATCGGCATTCCGTTCATGCCCTGCATACTGTTGTTCATCGGCATTCCGTTCATACCCTGCATCCCATAGTTCATGCCATTATTCACTGGCATTCCGTTCATACCCTGCATTCCCATCGGCGCCTGTCCTGTCAGGGCTGACACAATCTCATAGCCTGCTCTCTCAATCTCCATGATTTCCGCTCTGTCATCCTGCTCAATTGAGAAATTGTGTAAACGAAAATCCATATCATCGAACCATGGGGATCGGACCTGAATCTTCATCCGGTACTGATATTCATACTTATAAACCGGCGGATCATAGCTGACCGTTTTGCCATCTTTTGTATAGGTCTCTTCTTTGCGATCCTGCTCAATATCCATCTTACACTGAAGCACTGCAGACAACGGCACAATATCAGGATTCTCTTTCACATCCAGCTTGTGTGCAATCGTAAAATTTCCCTGTATATCATCAATAAAGACATTGTACGTTTTGGTTGAAATCTGACGTGTCACATTAAACTTCTGTACCAGCTCTTTGTTCTGCTCCCGGTACGCCAGCTGACGCTTGATCTCTTCCACCGTACTGTGCCTGCGTTCCTCAAACCATGGCGATAATTTTTGGGCGCATTCCTTACACAGATTGCCATCATCCAGTTTACAGTTGCCCAGTAATCCGATTTTCTCCCCGCAAATATCACAGTATTTTTTATCAAATAGTCCCATTCTGCTTCCTCCTGTCTGTCAAAACTGCGCAATCAACAATTGCGCAGTTCTGAAAAAATGTTCCTACTTCGCATCGTCTTTGACACATTTGAAAGTCAGAAAGTCCTCATCATCACTGTAATCGACATTTAGAGAACCATCTTCATTCGTCGCTACATAAACACTTGGATTTTCAGATTCAACATTACAAAGGCCATAAACAAGAGACCATTTGAATGTGCCCATTTCCTGGCCTTTATAAACCACCTTTACCGTATAATCTTTTGCAAAGGTCAGACGCAGTGCATCGTTGATATTGTCGACGCCATCCATTGTTGTCTGCGGACCATCTCCCAGCAGTTCTTCCACTGTCTCAGAATGCCAGTCGCCAATAAGTGCCAGTTCATCCTCTGTCAGGTAATTCTCCGGATTTGTTGCATCTGTCCCTTCTTTACCGAAGATAACTTTCAGGCCCATGTCCATCAGGTTATCAAAAGTAAATGTGTTCTCACCGACATCCGCAACCATCTCTTCACCCTGGATGGTGATGGTCAGCTTGTTATCCGCCACGGCCCACTTGCCATTTCCTGTTTCCTCGTCAGCATGAAAGACAACTTGACCACCGCTGTTCAATTCGAAAGATAAATCTCCTTCAAAACATTCTTCGATGGGCAGCTGAACCCCCATCGCTTCTGCCACGACTGCAACCCATTTGCCTTCATACGGATTTGCTTCAGACTTTGTTGTGCCGCCTCCGCCGCCGCATCCGCTTAAAGATAGCATGCTCACAAAAACTGCCACCACTAACAAATAACTCAGACGTTTTCTCATATTCCCTTCCTCCTCTGTGTATAATATTTTTATATTCACATTATACAAAGGAAAATAGGCTTATTCACTATCACTTCTGATAGTAACAGTAAAATTGTCTGATTTTGTTCCATATCAGGTCATTTCAGGGTTGTCACAATCAGTTTGCTTTCCAGAGCAGCCGCAATCAGATCCTCCTTACAACTATAACCCGCTTTCATTATCATTTCCTGAAAATTCCATCTGACGCCTGCAGTTGAACAGTTCATTTCCCTTGCAATCTCCGAATAGGAAAAACCACAGATATAGAGTCTCAGCATTTCCAATTGTCTCGGGCTGATCTCACCGCTTGTGATCCAGTTCAACTCCGCATCTGGCGATACATCCGGAAAAACATGCTCTCCGCTCGCTGTCCGCCGGATCACATCTTTGATTTCTTCCTCGCCATGATCTTTGTACCAGAGACTATCTGCGCATCCGCTTTTGGCTCTTTCAAGCACCTTCGGATCAATCAGTGATGTCACGATCAGAATCTTCGTATGCGGGCAGGCTTCTCTGATGGCCTTTCCTGCTTTTAAGCCATCATGATTATGAAAAGTCTGAACATCCATTAAAACAATATCGATGGCAGAATAACTGCAGATTCCGACCGCCTCCTCCGCATCGGCGACTGTCTGAACATGTTTAAATTCCGGTTCCTGCGAAAGCATATATTCAAAATACTTCTGCATGATTTTCTGATCCTCCACGACAAGAACACGAATCATACAACTTCCCCCTTTCTGCAAAGTTTCTCTCTTGTTTTGCGCCTGATGATATCGCTCATTTGCCTGAATATCACTCCGATTGCCGCTTAGGCATACGCAGCCTCAGACAAAAGGCCGGTTCAAACACCGTCACCATCGTACATCCTTCTGACTCCAACGCCCTCCGAAGGGAGGACAGCCCTCCGCCCTCCCTGGCCTTTGGCTTCGGCAGTTCCCCATTATTCGTTATTCGGATACTGTATGCTTCTGAATCTTCCTCTATCGTCACATTCACGTCACTTCCATGCGCATGTCTGGCACAATTTGTCACACATTCACGGATAACACGATCCAATAACAGTCTGTAAGTCGAATTCTTCGGAGCTTCTCCTTCCAGATGAATCTCTATGCCGAGCTCCCTCGCATGCTTGCCTGTATTCTGATACAGATCTTCCATATTTTCAACTGTCATATTGGTGAGAATATACACCTGCTCCTTTAATACATCCAGCTGTTTATTCATATGGCTCATGTTTTCTTTATTCTCCAGTATTTTCCGGATTGTCAGAAGACTTCGCCCAAAATTATCATGCACCTGCATTTTCATCGCCAATATCTCCTGCTCCCGTATCCTCTCACCGATTTTCTCATACATCTCTTCCAGTTTTCTGTTGAGACTCTGCAGTCTTTCATTGTTGGCTTTGATTTTTTCATTATTGTAATAAAGCTCTGAAACATCAATGGCAATCGCCTGTTTATAGCCCGCCAATTCCTGATCCTTTAGCAGATATTCCTGAAACATCCATATTTTCCCATTTGGAAAACAAAACACACTGTCCGTACTGCTCATGGATACAACACCCTCTGCGATGCGGCCCGTATGCTGTAACGCCTGATGCAAGACATCGTAATCCTGCAGTTTCTCCCCCATCAGCATCCGGCTCACTTCCCACATCATTGAATTGCAGAGCACAATCCGGCCGAATGTATCCGCAAAGCATACACCGCATGGTGCATTATCAACCGCATCATTCACAGACCATTGAGAAAACAGCGTTTTCTCCCGTCTGCGTTCTCCAAGAAAATTCCAGATCAGATAAAGCATCAGTCCTGTGACCGCACACACAATCAGTACCATCGGTATATCCGGCAGCATGACATGTCGATTCATCCGCTTTCCTATACTGTAGCTATGGTCATTCTGAAATGCCGCCATCATAAAAAATGAACTGGCGAAAAGTATCACGGTTAATATAATTCTTTTCAGCCCCTCAAAACGCGTCACACGCAAAAGGATGAGCATCATTTCAAAAGCCATACAGATTTCCATCATGATCATCACACAATTCTGTATCCCCACACTGCTCTCTACGAAATTCGCCATCGAATCAGCCACTCTTTCTCATCTTCCTTCTGCACTTCTGTCCCTGAGCGTCCTGACAACAAGGTCTGAAGATCATACTCGGAATCGACATGTACAGAAATTACTAAATGTTCTTCCATCACAACAACACGGAAAAACAGCATCTGCATCTTACCGAATAATTGCTCCGTCAGCCACTCAAAATAATCATAGCATTGCACGATCTCTGCGTCATGCAAAACAAGCGGACGGACATTAACATAGTACAATGCCCGAACCTGACAAAGCTTTAAAGCAGAACAGGATTCTGCCAGACTCTGAATCAGATCTTCTTCTGTCAAGCCCGCCTGACTGTCATTGTTCATCGTCAGAAGCAGGTTTTTGCGCCGCTTCAGATAAGTTCCGACCACTATCATCTGCGCAAGCAGACGCTCATAGACGTCTTTTGATTCAGTAGCTTCCAGCTCTTCCATAAAATGCGTCATCAATTCCAACTGTCCGGTTGTTTGACTCTGTATCAAATTCAGAAGCCTGTTCTGTTCTTTCGCTTTTCGTCTTTTTGCTTCCTGCTGATATGTCTTTTGTAAAAGACGTTTTCTCGCCTTTAATTCTTCCTGCTGCTCCTTAATATCCTCATACTGATCGGTCAACAACGAAATATCCTCTGTCCAGAACAAATGCCCACCCTGTACGAAAAGATGATTGATGCGAATGCCGTCCCGCATCACGAGCGGTGCTGTCAAAAGGCCCTGTCGTACTTCCTGTGTCAGATTCGGAAAAGTTCCGGACTGATAGTGGCGTTCAAAATTCGCATCCGTGATTTCTGCATTCAAACCGCCCGCTGCCTGAAACAATTCAATATATCTGTTATTCGTCTGAATCAGTCCGCATGCAATACCCCCCTGATAAATCGCTGCCATCAACAAACAGCAAGTCGCCGTCATATCTCCCGCAATCACTTTAATCAGCGGCAAACGGAGCATCGTACAGACATTCCAGACAAGCAGCAGAAATCCCGGAACAATTGGAAACCAAAACCATGTCTTACCCGGAATCCGGCTCTTACAGACCAGAACGACTTCCATTATAATCATACAGAACATCATCCATGCCTGAATGATGAAAAACACAAGCCCATAATGATATATCTCATTTGACAATAAAAAGCCTTCCGGAAAATAAAAAACTTTCTGGTGAAAATCATTCGTCAGTACTGCCAGAATCATGATGCTTGCAGGAATCAGCAGGCAGACCGTCTGCTTCTCCGTTTTCACTTCATCCCCCTCATCCATCAATAAGGCCGCAATCAACCCAAGCGTCGGAATCAGAATCATCGGGATATAATATAGATACCAACAGACACGTCTTCCAAACGAATCAACGATAATAAGATATTTAATCGTTCGTATCAGAAACCAGAAAACCATCAGACAACCGATCCAGGTCAGGCACTTGCGCATTTTCCTTTCCACGACATGTTTATTCAGATAAACGACCCATGCACAGTACAAGCCAATATAAATACTGCTTCGACATTGTTCAAATAGATGACTCACGTACATATTCTCTGACTGCTCATGCCGACATAAGCTCGCAATCAGAACAAGACATGCAACCACCACATAGGACAGCGCTCTTTTCTTCTTGTAGGACATCGCTTATTCCTTTCTTGATCCGGCAGCAATGTGCATACCCATGATATATTTCATTATACTATAGTAACTGTGCAAATCCTATAGACAAAAAAGAATGTGCCGCAGCACATTCTTTTTTGTCTATCGACGCTCTGCTTATTCAAGAGATTGTGATGACCAGTAAGCTTTTTGGCCATTCGGATACCAGCAGCAATCTTTTGCATTCGTATTCATAAAATACGCATCCAGTTCATCACCGTACGCATCGATTGTTTCCTTTGTAAAATAAATCTGATGAATGCCCGCAACCTTATCCTCCACAAAGGTCGGATCAAAAGACGGGAGTGCATCCGGACTTGTACACCACTCCATATAAATGCCATCCACGTACGCGCCATAGAAAACATTCGCACCCACTCGCTTTAATGTCGACGGCAAATACACATTTACAAAGCCTGCCTTCTCATCTTCCTGATAGACATAAGCTTTGTTTTTTTCATACGCTTCATCTGTCAGATACGTCACGTATTCCCCTTCAGAGCCATTGCCGCTGCCTGCAAAGCTAAATGCTTCATCTCCGATTGCTTCCACGCCTTCTGACAACCGGATGGTCTTCAGCTGTATGCAGCTATCAAAAGCTGCACCGACCTCTTTGACTGTGCCCGGAATCAGAAGTTCCTTCAATCCGGTATAGGCGAAAGCATCTTCTCCGATCACTTCAACATTTTTCAGATCAATTTCTGTCAGACCCTCCCGCTGTGAAAAAGCGCCGTCGCCAATCTCTTTTAAGCTCTCCGGCAATGATACCGTCAATGGTGTTGTCTCTCCAAAATCTGTTGAGGCAAAGTTGGAACCAAGCACCTCTGTTCCTTCACCGATTGTCAGATTTTCGACTTTGGCATAACCTAAAACAGCATCTATCGACAGATCACAGTTGCCAAGGAACTGAACTGTCTTAAAACCGGATTCTGCAAGTGCCCATGTGTCAAATACGGCATTGCCTTTACAGATAAATGTAGCGCCATCCACAGATGTATTTGTATTCCTGAATGCATAAGCGCCTACAGCCACCGTACTGGATGGCAGCGTGATGTCGCCAAGTGCCGTACAACCATCAAATGCATAGGCAGCGATTTCTGTCAGACCTTCGTTGAAAACAACTTCTTTCAGTGCCGTACAGCCCTCAAACGCATACGTGCTGATATACGTCACAGACGATGCAATCTCAACACGTTCAAGTGAGGTACAATCTTTAAACGCTTCTCTGCTGATGACTTCATAGCCTTCCGGGATAATGACAGATTTAATTTCTGTATGACCTTTAAACAGCGCATTCTCCATATCACTGATCGTCACATCACCGATTGTCTGCGGAAGTATCACTTCTTCTGCTGTTCCTGTGTATTCCGTAATGTAGCCAATTTCATTACATTTAAACCCGTCGGCATTCGTATATTTTAATTCCGGATCCTTAAAACCGGATGGATCAAGTCTGATACTGTTTAAGATATTGCTGATATTCTCATCATTCAGTAATTCCCACAGTTCATCTCCCACCAGTCCTCTGGAAGCCATTTCAACACACACAGCGTAGTCATCGGTAAACTTTGTATACAGGCGCAGATGTTCACTGGCATCCTCACCGTCCCCAAATGTTTTCACCGTCACATAATAATGAAGTCCGCCAAAATCCATTTCCTCTATATCATCCTGACATAACGCTGCCGCTTCCTCTGGATCTGCCGGTTTCACGGCTGTGACAGACAGATAACCAAGTCTGTCTCCCTGGAAATTGGTACAAATACCGGTCTCTTTTATTGTATTGTTCCATCGTGCCGGGAATTCTGCACTGATTCCCACATTCTCTGTCAGACCGCCGCCTTCTGTCACCTGAAAACTCAAATGATCCCAGATACAGCGCACAAGTGAATCTGCAAGTATATCCTGAATCTGTGTTTCTTTGTTAAGCCCCGTCAGTTCCAGCTTCAGACCGCCCCACTGACCGACCAGCGTATCACCATAATCGATCACCTGAAACGCCTTCGGTTCATTGTAGTACATACTCATCCCGCCCGGGTTGTCCATATTGAAATTCAGACTCCAGAAATGTGCCGCAAAATCCTGATACGGATCTTCATTTTCCTGAACATCTTTAAAATAAGCATGCTCCGGTGTGATCTGACTATCTAAATTACTGATTTCTATCTTTGTATTCTGCACATCCAGTGGCTTCAGTTCCAGTGTCCAGAGATTCTCCGGATCCGTAAAAAGTAAAGAAGTCCCTTTGTCTTCCGGATCATCTGCATCCTCCGGCAGCTGGATATTCAGATTACCGTATGCATACTCGTATGTACGGTACATAGCTTCTGTCTGTCTTGGCACATCCGGTCCTGTTTTACCACAGGCTGCCGATGAAAGTGCCAATATCGCGCATAAAAGAACAACTGCTGACCTTTTCATTTAATTTCCCCCTTTAAACATCAGAATTTGAAGCCGCCACCTCCATGGACACTACCAGAGGAGGATGTATGCGTACTGCTTCCGCCTGACGACTTATCGTTATCTTTCGTTTTCTCTGTTTTTACAATGTTCTGGTAAAGGAACCATTCCTGATTATCCACAATATTCATGCTGCCGGCTTTGACATAATCATCCGCTTTGGCCTGGAAACGCACCGTTTTGAGCTGTTTCTTCATGCCTCCGACAATCACAAAAGCAATGATAAAACCAATGACAATGGCAACAGGAATCCAGATCAGAGACAACGGTTCCTTAGGAAGCGTGTCCACATCATATGGCTTACCGTTTCTTGCCTGGGTGATAAAATCATCACACAGTGTGGCAAATGTGCGACAGGCCCCCGCATAATCACCGTCCGCCAGCTCCGGCCGCATCTGCTGACCAACATATTGAATGCCGGCATCCGTGAAAACCGTAATGCCATATCCTTTTGTGGACATATAACACTCGCTGGATTTTAAATCGACAACAAGGAGCACACCGTCTCTTGTCTGTCCATACCCCATATCGGCTCCATCATAAATATCATCTGCATATTCTTCCACCGACGGAATATCTTCCTCTGAAACAATCAGAATCGCAATATCAAACTTCTGTCTCGTCCGGATCTCATCGATCATCATTTCCAGTTCTGTGACTTCCTGCTCATTCAGCACACCGGCCATATCCACCATACAGATATGGTCGCTGGCAAAACCATCTGTTGTTTCGGCTGCTACCGGCATGACCAGACCGACGCATAACACAAGGACGAGTAATAGCATGCGTAATGTTTTCTTCATTCTGTTACCCTCCTCTTATAATAATCCAAATAGATGCAACAGCCAGATGACACCGTAGGACATGGCACTTATCAGCACAGTCAGGCCAAGCAGCCATTTTGTTGCCGCAGACTGATCAATCGGAAGATCTCCGACAAAAAGCCCCGTCTGACCATTCATCGCAAACAGATACTGATTGCCGTTCCATGTCGTATTCAGCAGCCAGACAGGGTAAAGCGCATACTGGGCTTTGCCGCCCCTGAACTGAATATTGCTGTTTTCCACATTCACTGAATCATAACCTTTGACCGTCTTCGCAAACGCTTCCTCTGTTGAACGTTTCACTCGGGCATTGACTCTGTCTATACTCTCCTCGGCAGTAACATCGTATTTGTTGGCCAGATAACCGGCGAGATACGCCGTCTGAAAATCCACCGCTTCTGAAATATCAAATGGCTCAATGGATTCCATCAGATCATCCGGCATCTTGGATGATCCGTCAACCGGAATATATTCAAATCCAATGCTGCCACCACGATTTACAAGGAAATATCTGGTCTCTGTATAAATGTAACGACTATCACTCCATGTCCGGATGTTCGCCGCCTTGTAGCTGACCTGCGCATCCGCATCGGTATCAAAAAGCCAGAATGGCACATACACACCTTTAATCTCATCAATATGATTCTGGTCTTTGAAAACCTTCGGCAAAAGACGCTTCCCGGAAATATGTTTCATCAGTCCTTCTTTGGCCGCTTTCTTGTCCAACTTAAATGGGATAACCAGATCCGGCCTGAGTGCACCTGCAAATTTTCCCGTGAAAACAACCGGATTGTCACAAAACGGACACTTGGTTGCCGCCATCGTTGCATCTCCGACGATTTCTCCACCGCAGGACTGGCAGACATAGGTACTTAGTCCATCTGTCTCGCCTTCCTGCCATTCTCCGCCAGCTTTGGTTTCCCACTCCATGCTGTCGCTTTTGCCTTCCTTCAGTTGTTCATCCATCGCCTGCAATGTTTCCATCTCAAATTCCGAATCACAATACGGGCACTTCATCTTCTGAATCGTACTGTCAAAAGCGATTGCGCCGCCGCAGCATGGGCATTTATATTCCTGCATATTCTGCATACAATCACTCCTATCTATTATGACTGAATATCCGCATCATTGAACGGATCGCCGCATTCCGGACAGAATTTTGGCGGATGCTTTGGATCTTCCGGCTCCCAGCCACATTTATCACAGCGGTACAATGGTTCTTCTGTCGGCTTCTTTGCACCGCATTCAGAACAGAACTTTCCTTTATTGAGTGCACCACAGCTGCAAACCCAGCCTGTCGGCTTCTCCGGTCTCTTCGTACCACATTCCGGACAGAATTTGCCGGTCGCAACATAACCGCAGCTGCATGTCCAACTGTCTGCACTCTGCTGCTGAACCGGTGCAGCAGCCATCTGCTGCCTCATAGCCTCCTGACGTCTTGCTTCTTCCTGCCGTCTTGCTTCCTCCTGCTGTCTTGCTTCTTCCTGACGTCGCATTTCTTCCTGCCGTCTTGCTTCCTCCTGCTGGGCCCCCATTGCAAACAGATTCTGCGCATTCATGCCACCGCCTGCATTCATGGCCATACCCATACCGATAAAACCATTCATGGCACCACTCTCATTGGCTGCAGCCGCTTTCATTGCATCAGCCTGTGCGCCAACCATCGTCGCAGCTGCCATCGTCGGATTCTGCAGCATCGCTGTACGCTGAGCCTGTTTGATCATCTCTGCATCCTCATCCGGAAGTGTCACCGAACCGAGAGCAATGCTGACGACCTTCAGTCCACGCAGTTCACCCCATTTGGCAGACAGCGTTTCATTCATCGCATCCTCCAGGTCTGTATTGTGTGTCACAATCTGGTTCGGACGCAGTTCCAATTCAGAAAGCTTGCCAAAGGCCGGTTGAAGTGCACTGATAAATTCTGTCTTCAGCTGTCTGTCCAGCTCGTCTCTCGTGTATTCGTTCTCCACATTTCCACACACATTCGTATAGAACAGCAGCGGATTGCTGATCCGATAAGAATAAACACCCGAGCAGCGGACAGACACATCAATATCCAGGCCGATCTTGGAATCTACAACGCGGAAAGGAATAGGATTCGGTGTGCCGAACTTGTTGTCAATCAGCTCCTTTGTATTGAAATAATAGATTCGCTGATCCTTGCCTGTATCGCCGCCAAATGTAAAACGTTTGCCGACTGTCGCAAATGACGCCTTGATGCTGTCTCCAAGATTTCCTGAAAAAATACTCGGCTCTGTCGATGTATCATAAGTAAATTGTCCAGGCTCTGCACAGACCTCGACAACCTTTCCCTGCTCAACGATAATCATACACTGACCATCCGCAACAGCGATACCGCTTCCATTAGAGATAATATTGTCATTGCCATGGACATTCGATGAGCGGACACCCGTTCTCTTCTGGCCTTTCTTTACCATCACACTCTTATCCATTGCGTCACAATAGAAAAACTCCTTCCACTGATCCGCCAATGTTCCTTCTGCTGCTCCCACAAATGCTTTAATTAATCCCATATGCTTTATCTCCTTTCATCATTCCCGATTTTTCGTGCCGTTGATGCAATTTCATTTCTTTCTACTTTCAGTATAAGAAAATATCGCTGTTTTTTCACTAACACTTTTGATAGTAATCACGTCTGCTCGCAATCGGATGCTCCTTTCGGACAGCCGGACATCAGATGTTTAAAACGATGTACTAGTACATCGTTTCGTAAATAACTATACCAATCGCGTAGGATGCGGATTCGAGTGTGCAGGTAAAAAAACGCAGGCGTAGCGGGCTACGCTGAGGCTTTTCTACCTGTACAATAGGATTCGCAGGCAAGTGAATGGTGTAGTTATTTCGAAAACAATGTACTAGTTCCTATCTGGAATCAGCCAGCAATCATCGATGACATCATACACATACACAAGGTTATCTGACACGGCATAGTACTGCTCCCGGACAAACTGACCGTCATGATTCGTCCCCAATACAAATACGCGACACGGACGACCATCTATTTCTTCCATTTCACATGTGTCCATGATCTGCATGCCATTAGCGATGGCTTCTCGTACTTCCGGCACTTCGTTCAGTATTTCATAGGCGATATCCCCGTTTTGTCCGTCAAACGATCCTATCTCACCCCCGTCATCCGGGAGCGGTTCATACACTGAAAAATCATAACAGCCTTCTTCTGCTGCCAGATGACCGTCCCTCAGGGAAATCATCGGACGGAACAGATGCATCGTTCGGCCATCAGAGACAATCAGCAGCACATCTGGAAAAATCTCACTGACATTGCATCGAAGAAGAATCGGTTCCCCTTTTTTTCCTTCATAAAGCGATGTCTCCAACTTGTCATCGTACTCTCCCATCTCTGACATTTCCACGCGATAGACAGAGACAGACATTCCGGCGCGCGGCACGATGGCATAAACTTCTTCGCCTCCGCAGTCCACCAGATCTGCCTTCTCAGGAAAATCATACTGTACACATGCTTCCTGGCTGGCATATTGACGAATCTTCACCTCATCCGCCTCATAACTGATATACCCAAGGAAAGCCATCGCAATATTGCAATCATTCTCATGCATCTTGCCCTGAAGCTCATCCCATGCGGTCACTTCTGTCTCTGTCATCGATTCCGTTGACTGCATGTCCACCGTTTCCGACGCATCCGTCTCTGTCAAAAGCTGTGTTGTCTCACTGCTCTGATTCGTCTCTTTTTTCAAAAATGCCTCCACTTTTGATGATACATCTTCCGACTCCCTATTTTTTTTCTGCGTTTCCTGCTCACTGCCTTTACATCCGGTCAGCAACAAGAGTGCGAAAACAAAAATAACGAGCCATTGCACATTTTTCTTCATACAAATCCCCCTATCTTACTACCAGAATATAAAAGAAGGAAACCAATGTCACTATCTTAAGTGCTAGTGACCAAAAAAATGAACCATGTCATAATACAATCGGAATCATTGCGCCAACCGGCGCTGATCAAGCTGTCAAACGAAAGGAAGGTTGATAAAATGTTAAAAAAAATAGCAGGTGTTCTTCTTCTTGTCATCGGATTGTTTTTTGCCGTCTCCTCATTAAAGATGATCTTTGTGGATACACCGAAAATGAAAAGTGCACTGAAAGATGCCGTTTATGTTGGCCAGGGTGCGATCAATGATGCCAATGACGGCAAAATCGTCATCGTGTGTGGGCCGTTTGAGCTGACAACCCCATCCTATGATGATGAACTTGGATTAACCATCGACAGCATCCGCACTTCACGTTCCAAACAGACAATGAAACTGAACAAAGCAACGAAAGCGACAAAAGCGAATGCAGAAACGTTGACTGAGGAAGAAAAACGCAACGGTGTTCTTGAATGGAGTACTGCTTATCGCGACAAGACATTGACCGGAGAGGGCAAAATCGGCAATTATACGCTTTCACAGGATTTTATCGATGCCATCGTACTCAATGGCACATGGCATGATTATGACCGTTCTGAATTAGAAGCCAGCGGTTATGTCTGGGTCACTGATGCCAATTATTCACAAAAGGATTTCATAGAACCGCTGAGTCAGACACAGAGAAACTATAAAGAAAATGATTATCGCTATTTTTATGATGGTGCGAATTTTAAAACAGGCCAGACCGTTACTGCCATCGGTATTCAGAATGGCGATACGCTCAATGCAGTCGCCGGCATCACAAATAATCTGATGGAAAACGAACTTGACCGTGAAACTGCCATTGCACAGGGTGGGGTGCCAGGTTTAGGAACATCTGTTTTTTCCATTATTTTTTCACTCATCCCGCTGTTAGCCGGTGTTGTTTTATTATTCACTTCAGGCACACGTAAACCTTGATGGACAGGTCTTGTCCGCATCAGCTGACATAGCCATCTGACTTGTCCATCTATCAAAAAAGAAAACAGAGGTGAACCAATGACTGTAACATGGACAGACGCAATTATCTTCGCATTCGCATGGTCATGCATATGGGGATCGTTGCTGGTCTCCCATGTCCTGGATTGGAAATTCGAATGGATGCAGCCAAAACTATGGTTCCTTTACGTCAAAAGGAACCTTGCCCATTCAAAAGAAATCTTCTTTAAATGTTCAGAGCTTCCAAATAAAATTCACAAACCATTCGAAGACTTGATTAACGTATTTGAGACCGGGAATCTTCAGTCACCGGATTTGCGAATGGATCAGTCCTTTCGCCGAAAATTTGAGCACGAGATCCATCTGCTGAAGAAAAATAACATTCGCCGTGAGATGCGTATGGCTTATCTCAAATTTCCGGAAGAGTATATCAAAAAGAACGACTTCAAACACTGGAGCGATGCCGGCCGGGAATGGCGTGAAGTCGTCCTGCAAGGCACTATCCTGAACAGATATCTGGACAGAAAAAACAATCGAATCCTTTACGAAGATTTTTTTGCTCATGGTGCGGTCTTGCTCCGACAATCCCGGCATATCCGCCACAATGAGGTCGGCAGCAAAAACAGAAATGATGAGCAGATTTTTTATTCACAGTATACGAACGTCATCTGTCCAAGCTGTGGGGCCACTGTCACACTGACAAGCGACGAAGATCACTGTCCTTATTGCGGCGGCTATATTAAGAGTGATTTCTTTGACTGGCAGACGGAAGAATTTTTAATCTACCGGGATTATAACCCGAATACGAGAAATTTTAAATTAACCGCAGCAACCATGATTGCTTTCTTCATTCCTGCGATCCCGTGTTTTCGGTTTATTCTACCTCACAGCTATTTTCTGGCCCTCGGTAGCGCATTTGTTATCACTGCCCTGCTCGCCCTTTTACTTTGGCTGCGGATCCTCCGAAAAACAGATAACATTGAAGATTTAAAGAAACAAATTGTTCGTTATGATGAGAAAGTACTGCATTCCGATCTGAATGAAGCCCTCTATGAAAAAACCGTTTCATCGGAGCTTTTGTATTACAGTATAGACCAGCTGCAACTGCAGGCTGTAGAAAATACAGATACGCGCACACAGATCACGCTGCATGCCATTTTACACCAGCTGATAATGAGCCCGAATCATCAGATATCCGCCAGCAATCAGCCCATTGATTTGAAATTATACAGAGCCCGTTATCCGCAACGCATGAAGTCCAAAGGTCAGGCTGTTTATGCAGAAAAAGAATGTCCGCGCTGTGGGGCCAATTTTATCCCTGACCAAGACGGATGCTGCTCCTATTGCGGCTATCGCCTCCCTATTGACAATTCAAAATGGCGGATTCTCGAACAATAAAAAAGCCTGAAGAAAACTCTTCAGGCTTATTAAAGAGGCGCAGACCGGATTTGAACCGGTGGATACTGGTGTTGCAGACCATTGCCTTACCACTTGGCTACTGCGCCATAAATATTAAATTCACATGACTAGATTAGTATATCATGCCATCTTCTTTTCGTCAAGAATAATTCATCGACTGACCTCGACGGGATTCGAACCCGTGTTACCGCCGTGAAAGGGCGGTGTCTTAACCGCTTGACCACGAGGCCATCAACTCCCCGAGCGGGGCTCGAACCTGCAACAACTCGGTTAACAGCCGAGTGCTCTACCATTGAGCTATCGAGGAAAGTTGAAAGGTTTGCACCTTCAAAACTGCATATCAACTAAACACATTCTTTAGAACCATTTTGGTCAAGCCCTCGACCGATTAGTAACAGTCAGCTCCGGACATTACTGCCCTTCCACCTCTGCCCTATCTACCTCGTCGTCTTCAAGGGGTCTTACTTCTTTCGAATGAGAGATCTCATCTTGAGGGGGGCTTCACGCTTAGATGCCTTCAGCGTTTATCCCGTCCGGACTTGGCTACTCTGCCGTGCACCTGGTGGTGCAACAGATACACCAGTGGTCCGTCCATCCCGGTCCTCTCGTACTAAGGACAGCTCCTCTCAAATCTCTTACGCCCGCGCCGGATAGGGACCGAACTGTCTCACGACGTTCTGAACCCAGCTCGCGTACCG